>ERZ1106929.145-NODE-145-length-82716-cov-42.606477_pt1 | contig 82716 bp, 90 predicted proteins | sample MGYA00403662_ERZ1106929 | MGnify/ENA primary metagenome ERZ1106929 (study PRJEB35170, sample SAMEA104062442) | human gut metagenome | biome: human gut; feature: human-associated habitat; material: faeces | place: Denmark | collected 2013-02-20 ... | reverse complement strand
GGCCACGACATCGGATACGTCAGCCGGGGCGGACTTAAGCTGGAAAAGGCGATGCAGTGCTTCCCGCTGACCCCCCGCGGCAAGGTCTGTATGGACATCGGTGCGTCCACAGGCGGCTTTACCGACTGTATGCTGCAGAACGGTGCCGTCAAGGTCTATGCTGTGGATGTGGGATACGGCCAGCTGGCATGGAGCCTGCGCACCGACGAGCGTGTCGTGAATATGGAGCGGACCAACATCCGCAATGTCACGCCGGATATGCTGGCCGAGCCAGTGGAGTTTTTCAGCGTGGACGTGTCTTTTATCTCGCTGCATCACATCTTTCCGGTGGCGCAGGCCATCACGACGCCGGACGCGATGGGCGTCTGTCTGGTCAAGCCCCAGTTCGAGGCAGGCCGTGAAAAGGTGGGCAAAAACGGTGTCGTCCGTGACCCTGCCACCCACCGCGAGGTTCTGCACAACGCCATGGGCTATGCCGCTGCAAACGGCTTCGTTGTGCGGGGGCTGGATTTCAGCCCAGTCAAAGGCCCGGAGGGGAACATCGAGTATCTGATGTTCGTCCAGAAGAGCGAGCAGCCCGGCGTGCTGGATGATTCCGTCGCCGAGCAGGTCGTGGCCGCAAGCCATAGCTCGCTGGACAAATAAATCGGCTGGGAGACGTCATATGACCGTTTACATTTCGCCAAACCCCGGCAAAGAGCAGGCGGTGGCCACCGCCCAGCAGGCAGCGCAGCTCCTGCTGATGCAAGGGGCCACCGTCCTGATGCGGGATGACCTGAACGAAACCTGCTGCGCCGATGGGGTGCAGTATCTTCCGCTGGAAGAGTGTCTCCTGCGTACCGATGTTATCCTGACCATCGGCGGCGACGGCACTATCCTGCATGAGGCGAACCTTACGCTTCAATACCAGAAGCCCATCCTCGGCATCAACATCGGCCGCTGCGGCTTCCTCGCCACCTGCGAGGTGGATGAAATGGAGGAAAAGCTTGCGGCGCTGGTGCGGGGCGAATATCTGCTGGACAGCCGGATGCTGCTCTATGTGCGGGTGCTGGGCGAAGAGAACTGGGAGGGCCATGCCCTCAACGACGTGGTCGTGACCAAAGGCCGCCTGCAGCAGGCCATCGATTTCAGCATCTACTGCGACGACATCCTTGTAGAGCATTATCGAGGAGACGGCGTCATCGTAGCGACGCCCACCGGCTCTACGGCCTATTCACTGGCGGCAGGCGGGCCGATCCTTGACTCGCAGACCAAGGGCATCGTCGTCACGCCCATCTGCCCCCACAGCCTGACCAGCCCGGCAATGGTCTTTGCACAGGAGCGGAAGATCAACATCTGTGTTGGGCAGGTGGTGGACAACGAAGTGTTCCTGAGCTGCGATGGTGCGGCGGAATATCCGCTCAGCGCCGGTTCGACGGCAGAGATCCGCCTTTCGGACCAGATCGTGCAGCTCGTCACCTTCAGCAGGGCGGACCAGTTTCAGGCCATCGACCAGAAGCTGCGCAGCCGGAGATAACAACAAGAGGAGGCAAGGAATATGGGCCGAAACAATCCAGCTGAGTCAAAAGGCAAGGCGGAACGTCAGCAGACGATCCTCCGACTGATCCAGGAGAACCCCATCAGCCGTCAGGAGGTGCTGCTCGAGCACCTGCGTCAGGAGGGCTTCGAGGTGACACAGGCGACTATTTCCCGGGACATCCGGGAAATGTGTCTCGTCAAAGCCGCCACCACAGACGGCTACCGCTATGTTTCCAGCCACAACGAAAGCCTCAACCCCAAGATGCAGGGCCGGTTCGAGACGATCTTCCGCGAGTCGGTGCTGGGTGTGGATTTTGCCGGGCATGTCGTGCTGGTAAAATGCTATTCCGGCATGGCGAACGCCGCCTGTGAAGTGTTCGACGCCCTGAAGTGGAAAAATGTCGTCGGCACCCTTTCTGGCGATGATACGTTCCTGATCGTGGCCCGTTCGGAGCGGGACGCCAAGACCATCTGTTCGGAACTGACCCGTCACATCGGGCAGAAATAAACGCGGGAGTGAAACTATGCTGAGCAGCCTGCAAATCGAAAATGTTGCAGTTATCCAGAAAGCCAATGTCCATTTTGAAAAGGGCCTCAACGTCCTGACCGGTGAGACGGGCGCAGGCAAATCCATCCTCATCGACTCCATCAACGCTATTCTGGGTAACCGCGCCTCCAAGGATCTCGTGCGCACCGGTGCGGCCAAGGCTGTCATCCGGGCTGCATTTGAGGATGTGCCGCCTGCCGTCCTTGACAGTCTGGAAAAGGCAGGCTACGAGCGCTCCGAAGCGCTGCTGCTCAGCCGCGAGATCACCGCCGAGGGCAAGAGCACCTGCCGCATCAACGGGATGCCTGCCACCGCCGCTGTCCTGCGAGAGCTTTGCGGCGGACTTATCAACATCAATGGCCAGCACGACTCGGTGGGTCTGCTGAATCCAGCCCGGCATGAGGGCATTCTGGACGCTTACGCCCAGAACAGCGCGGAATATCAGGCATACTATGCCATCTATCGGGAGCTGGTGGGGGTCAAGAAAACGCTGGACGCCATGATCACCGACGAGGGCGAAAAGCAGCGCCGCATCGACCTGCTGAGCTATCAGGTGCAGGAGATCGACGATGCGGCGTTGACGGCAGGGGAGGAGCAGACGCTGGAAAGCCGCCGCAAGGTGCTGGCGAATGCTTCCACCATCCGGGACCGCATTGCTCAGTGTTACGCGCTGCTCTCGGGCGGCGACGAAGCCCCCGGTGCCGTTGACCTTCTGGGCGAAGCCTCCAACGCCGTGGATGCAGCGGCCCAGCTCGACGGAGAGCTGTCTGCCGGTGCGGGCCAGCTGCTCGACCTCTATTACACCGCAAAGGACGTCGCCGCCGATCTCATCGGCCGTCTGGACGCTTACGACACCAACGACGCAGAGCTGGACGAGATCGAGCAGCGCATCGATCTTATCTACAAGCTCCGGCGGAAATACGGCGATACAGTAGAGGACATCCTCGCGTTTGGCGAGCGGGCACGGCAGGAGCTGGAGATGATACAGTCCTCGCAGGAGAGGGTGGAGCATCTGCAGAAGGAGCAGCGCCGTCTCTATACCCTCGCGCGGGAAAAGGCGGAGCTTCTGACCCAGACCCGGCTGAGGGCGTTTGAAGAGCTGAACAAGCGCATCTCTGACACATTGGACTTTCTGAATATGCCGGGCGTGCGGATGACGCTCCGCCATACGCGGGGGCCGCTGGCCAGTCACGGACAGGACAGCATCGAGTTTTATATCTCTACGAACCCCGGCGAAGCCCCGAAGCCTCTGGCAAAGATCGCCTCAGGCGGCGAGCTGAGCCGTATCACCCTCGCCATCAAGAACGCGATGGCCGACAAGGACGCTGTGCCGACCGTCATCTACGACGAGATCGACAGCGGCGTTTCCGGCAAGGCGGCCAGCCGCATCGGTGAGGTGCTGCGCCAGAGTGCCGAGGGTCATCAGATCCTTTGCATCACCCACACGGCCCAGATTGCTGCGCTGGCAGACTGCCATCTGCTTATCCAGAAAAACATCACGAATGAGCGTACCTATACCGAGATCCACCCGCTGGACGAGAATGGCCGGGTGGAGGCGCTGGCCCGCCTCATCTCTGGCGACCATGTCACGGAGCTTTCGCTGGCCAACGCCCGGGAAATGCTGGGCTGGAGCGCCGGGAAATAAGCAGGCGCTTTTGTGCTTGACATTCCCACAGGGATGTGCTAAACTGAATCTTGTTGAAAGGCGAAGATGGGAACCGAGTACCCTGATGCGCTCTGCCCAGAGAGGCCCCGGCTGGTGAAAGGGGCTGCGGAGACGCAGGTGAAATACCTCCCGGAGCTGCAGGCTGAACGACGAGTAGGCTGTGCCGCGTGCGAGCGTTACAAACGCAGGAGTGTCACTCTACTCTGGGGTGTGCACTCGTGAGGCCGTCTCTGTGAAGAGGCGGCAAACAGAGGTGGTACCGCGAATTTTATCGCCCTCTGCCAATTTATTTTGGCGGAGGGCGTTTTGTTTTTCCCTCTGCCCGACAAAACAGGAGGAAATTTCTTATGACTCTGTACGAAGAACTGAAAGCCCGCGGTCTGGTGGCCCAGATCACCGATGAGGAGATCATCGACCTCATCAACAACGGCAAGGCTACCTTCTACATCGGCTTCGACTGCACCGCTGACAGCCTGACCGCCGGACATTTCATGGCCCTGACCCTGATGAAGCGCCTGCAGATGGCAGGCAACAAGCCCATCGCCCTCATCGGCGGCGGCACCACCATGATCGGCGACCCCTCCGGCCGCACCGATATGCGCAAGATGCTGACCAAGGAGGACATTGCCCACAACGCTGCCTGCTTCAAGAAGCAGATGGAGAAGTTCATCGACTTCTCTGAGGGCAAGGCCCTGATGCTGAACAACGCCGACTGGCTGCTGAACCTGAACTATGTCGAGCTGCTGCGCGATGTGGGCGCCTGCTTCTCCGTCAACAATATGCTGCGTGCTAAGTGCTACGAGCAGCGCATGGAGAAGGGCCTGTCCTTCCTTGAGTTCAACTACATGATCATGCAGAGCTACGACTTCTACTATATGTTCCAGCACTACGGCTGCAATATGCAGTTCGGCGGCGATGACCAGTGGAGCAATATGCTGGGCGGCACTGAGCTGATCCGCCGCAAGCTGGGCAAGGATGCCTACGCCATGACCATCACCCTGCTGACCGATTCTCAGGGCAAGAAGATGGGTAAGACCGCCGGCAACGCCGTCTGGCTCGACCCCAACAAGACCAGCCCCTTCGAGTTCTATCAGTACTGGCGCAACGTCGGCGATGCAGATGTCATGAAGTGCATCCGGATGCTGACCTTCCTGCCGCTGGAGCAGATCGATGAGATGAGCACCTGGAAAGATCAGCGCCTCAACGAGGCCAAGGAGATTCTTGCCTTCGAGCTGACCAAGATGGTCCACGGCGAGGAGGAGGCCAACAAGGCGCAGAACGCAGCCCGCGCACTGTTCAGCGGCGCTGCCGGAGACACCGAGCATATGCCCGGCACCCAGCTGACCGAGGCCGACCTGACCGATGGTGCCATCGGCATCCTGACCCTGATGGTCAAGGCTGGTCTGGCTGCTTCCAACGGCGAGGCCCGCCGTCTGGTCGTGCAGGGCGGCGTTCTGGTGGATGGCGAAAAGGTCGCTGCCCCCACGGCAAGCTTCACTGCCGAGCAGCTGTCCAAGGGCATCGTCATCAAAAAGGGCAAGAAGGTCTACCACAAGGTGAGCCTGTAAGCTTCTGGTAAAACAATAGCCCCGGCTGTCTTCTCTCTGTGACAGGAGAGGGGACAGCCGGGGCTTTTTCATACAAAAATCTCCCCTGTCCCGCACAGGACAAGGGAGACTCGTTTTTATTCAGGTCACAGCTCGTAAGCCTTCTTCAGGACTTCATAGGCAGCATCCTCATTCTCAGAACGGACGAGCAGGGAAATGTCAAGGTCGCTGGTAGTGATGAGCAGCACCTCGATGCCTGCCATTGCCAGAGCATTCAGGGCACGCGCGGCAACACCGCAGCTGGTGACCATCTCTTCTCCAAAGAGGTTCAGCTTGGAGTAGCCCACGCTGATGAGGGGAGAGGCCTTGGCATCCTTGTCGAGATTCGCGGCAGAGATGGCCTTCATCACCAACGGCAGATCGCTGCTGGATGCCGTGAAGCTGAAGTCCATGCTGGTACCGTGGGGGGCGCTCTGGCTGATCATATCCACCACAACGCCGGTGTCGGCGAAGATCTGCAGATAACGGGCCATCGTGTTGCCCTTGAACTCGGCATCCTGCACGCTGATCATCATTAGGCTCGGCTCGATATTGATTTTGGAAACACCGTACATAGTAAACACTCCATTCTGCCCATCGGGCGTTCTGATTCAAACTTTATGCAAGCTCCAAAAATTCGCTGTTGATGTAGGTCTGTGCCGTCTGGCGGATGTAATCGTATCCGAAGTTTGGGTAGGCAGCGCGGACGCCATGGGCCTTTGCAAGCTCCGGCGTGTAATCCCGGAACAGATAGGTGCGGACGTTGGACTTTCCGGCGTCATAGTGGGTCACTGTCACATGGAGCTTCGGGCCGCGCACCGCGCAGCGGACGCTGCCGTCCGGCTCGACGGTCTGCTCCAGATCCAGTGTCAGGACCGCGCCGATGAGCTGGTCGGGCTTGCTCTGGGTGCTCAGGAAATTTCCCAGCGAATAGGCCACAAAGACATTCCGCCCATCGGCTGCGGTGCGCCATTCGGCGTCCTGCAGAACGTGCGGGTGGGTGCCGATGATCACATCCGCGCCCCAGTCGGCCAGAGACTGAGCTAAGGTGCGCTGTGCCTGCGTGATGTTGTGGCTGTCCTCGACGCCCCAGTGTACGCCGACCACCACAAAATCGGCCTCCCGCCGGGCCGCCCGCACCTGCTGCTCCATGACATCCTGCTGGCTGGTGTAGATGATGTTTGCAGTCATCTTGCTGTTCCGGGGGATGCCGTTGGTGTGCTCGGTGTAGGAGAGGTACGCGATCTTTACGCCGTCCACGGTCTGGATGGGGATGCGGCCATAGTCCGCCTCGCCCTTCCACAGGCCGGTGGTGATCACATCCTCGGGCATCGTCTCCCAGAACCGGAGGGTGGCGGCAATGCCCGCAGCCCCCTTGTCGTAGGTGTGATTGTTCGAGAGGCTGAACACCCGGAAACCTGCCCGGTAAAGCGCTTCGGCGCACTCGCCGGGAGTCGAGAAGCAGGGATAGGTAGAGGGCGCAAGCTCTTTGCTGCAGAGCGTCTCCTGATTGATCCAGTTGATGTCCTGCTGTGCATAAAAATCGAGCAGATTCGCGTAGCAGTAATCGAAGCTGTATCCTTCGCCCTCTGCAGCCCGCCGGGCAGCCTGCGAATAGATGGGCGCATGGATGAGGTTGTCCCCTGTAGCCGAGAAGCGCAGTGTCGTGACGACAGGCTGCGGCTCAGGCACAACAAGCTCCTCCGAAACAGCAGGGGACTCCGCCTCCGTTGCCGGAGGAACTGCATCCACGATGCGGCGGGGCCAGAGGCGCAGAGAGAGCAGCGCCGATACGGCCACCAGCAGGACCCCCAGTGTGTACAGGGTGACGCTCTTATGCGAGGTGTGCTTTTGGGCGGAACGCCGACGGCGGGGAGGGGCTGCGTGCTTTGCGTGCTTGGCCATAGGCTCGTCTCCTGACGCACGATACCGTGCCTTATGATGCCATGCGCAGAACAGCTTACATCTCTGCGATCATGTTACTCATATTGTACAGGCCCGGCTCCTTTTTTGCAAGGTAAACGGCAGCATTTATCGCGCCATTTGCAAAAATATTGCGGGAGTATGCCGTGTGGCGGAGGGTGATGACCTCGTCCGGGCCGCAGAACAGCACCTCGTGGTCACCCACGATGCTGCCGCCGCGCACGGCGCTGATGCCGATCTCCTTGGGGTCGCGCTTCTGACGGACGGCAGAACGGTCATAGACGTAGTGGTAAGCGCCGTTGTTCTCCTCATTGATGGCGTCGGCCAGCATCAGAGCCGTGCCGCTGGGAGCGTCCAGCTTGTTGTGATGGTGCTGCTCGACGATCTCGATGTCATAGTTCGCACCCAGAATGGCCGAAGCGCGCTTGCACAGCTCGGACAGGACGTTGATGCCCATGGACATATTGGCACTCTTGAACACCGGGATGCTGCGGGAGAGCTGGACGATCTTCAGCTGCAGCTCCTCGGACAGTCCGGTGGTGCAGACCACGATGGGCAGCTTGTGAGCCTCGCAGTAGGGCAGTGCCTTCTCGACTGCCGCCGGGGCGCTGAAGTCGATGACGACATCACCTTTGCCGTCCAACTTGTCCAGACTGTCGTATACAGGGATGCCGTTCAGCTCGCCGTCCTTCATGTCGATACCGGCCACGACGCGGCAATCCTCCCGCTGGGCGATCATCTCGCACAACACATGGCCCATCCGGCCGCCGATGCCCTGAATGATAATATCGGTCATTGTCAATATCCTCTTTTTTCTCATACGGCAAAATGCCCGGAACACACTGCGCCGGGCATTTTGCACATAAAATCGTTTATTCCTTGATGACTCCCGCAGCCTGCAGGGCCTGCTCGATCTGCTCCTTGTGAGTGTCGCTCGGCTCCACGAGGGGCAGGCGGCACTCACCGGCCTCCCAGCCCAGCACGTTCATGGCATACTTGACAGGGATGGGGTTGACCTCACAGAAGAGAGCGTCGCACAGCGGCAGCATCTCCAGCTGCAGTGCGCGGGCTTTTGCCGTGTCGCCGTCGAACCATGCCTTGCAGCAGTTGTGCACCAGCTCCGGCTTGACGTTGGAGACGACGCTGATGACGCCCTTGCCGCCCAGAGACAGCAGAGGCACCACCTGATCGTCGTTGCCGGAGTAGATGTTCAGTTCGTCGCCGCAGAGGGCTGCGATCTTCGCCACCTGACCGATGTTGCCGGAGGCCTCCTTGATGCCGTTGATGAGGGGGTGCTTGCTCAGCTCCTTGGCCGTCTCGGGGGCGATGTTCAGGCCGGTGCGGGAGGGCACATTGTACAGGATGACCGGGATACCGCCGGCCTCAGCCATTGCGGTGAAGTGGGCCACAAGACCAGCCTGAGAGGTCTTATTGTAGTAGGGCGTCACCAGAAGCAGGGCGTCCGCACCGCAGGCAGCAGACTTTGCGGCCAGAGCACAGCCGTGGTCGGTATCGTTAGAACCGGCACCGGCGATGACCGGCACACGGTGGTTTACGAGATCCACGGTGTATTTGATGGCGGCCAGCTGCTCTTCGTCGGTCATGGTAGAGCATTCACCGGTGGTGCCGCAGATGACGATGGCGTCGGTGCCGCGGGAGATCTGATCCTCAACGATGCGGCCCAGCTCGTCAAAATTGATGCTGCCGTCCTCGTACATCGGGGTGATGATGGCAACACCTGCACCGGTAAAAACAGGATTCTTCATAGCAAAAACTCCTTTGCAGCGCGTTGGTTCTCAAAAACGCGCAGATCAATCGAAATAGCCCTTGGCTGCCAGCAGCTCGGCCAGCAGCACAGCTCCGCCTGCCGCACCGCGCAGGGTGTTGTGGCTCATGCAGGCGAACTTGTAGTCGAACAGGGTATCTTCCCGCAGACGGCCGATGCAGACCGCCATGCCGTGCTCGGTGTTGCGGTCCAGCTTGGGCTGGGGACGGTCGTTCTCCTCAAAGTAGTGGAGGAACTGTTTGGGTGCGCTGGGCAGCTCCAGCTCCTGTGCGGGGCCGCGGAACTCCGTCCATGCCTTGAGGATCTCTTCCTTGCTGGGCTTCTTCTCGAAGCTCACGAAGACAGCGGCGGTGTGGCCGTCGGAGACCGGCACACGGAAGCACTGAGCGGTGATGACCGGCTTTTCGGCGTTGACGATCTGGTCGCCCTCGATGTGTCCCCACAGCTTGAGCGGCTCGCGCTCGCTCTTCTCTTCCTCGCCGCCGATGTAGGGGATGACGTTGTCAATAATCTCGGGCATCCGGTCAAAGGTCTTGCCTGCGCCGGAGATAGCCTGATAGGTGCAGACAAGCGCCTTGCTGACACCGAAATCCTTCATCAGGGGGTGCAGGGCGGGGACATAGCTCTGCAGGCTGCAGTTGGACTTGACCGCGATAAAGCCGCGCTTGGTGCCCAGACGCTTGCGCTGAGAGGGGATGATCTCGATGTGGTCGGCGTTGATCTCCGGCACGACCATCGGGACGTCCGGGGTGAAGCGGTTGGCGCTGTTGTTGGAGACGACGGGGCATTCTGCCTTAGCATAAGCCTCCTCCAGAGCCTTGATCTCGGCCTTGGGCATATTGACGGCGCAGAAGATGAAATCCACCTGAGAGGCGACCTCCTCCACCTTGGAGGCATCCAGCACGACCATCTTCTTGACGCTCTCCGGCATCGGAGTGGTCATAGCCCAGCGGGAGCCGACGGCTTCCTCATAGGTCTTCCCGGCGCTCCGGCCGGAAGCTGCCAGAGTCGTCAGCTTGAACCAGGGATGATTTTCGAGCAGAGTAACGAAACGCTGGCCCACCATACCGGTCGCACCGACAACGCCCACTTTATACTGTTTATCCATTTCCAGCACCTTTCCTTTCAAAAAAAGCAAATTCACACAAGACCCCGCTTGCAAAGCAGACGTCTATGCAATATAATAGATACCGTCTATACAGATTTTATGATAACATTGATACGGCATTCGTGTCAATCATCGGAAAGGCAAATGCTAAGTATGTTAAAAAGAGATTTTTGGTATGATTTACCCAAAGAGCTGATTGCACAGGAGCCTGCGTGCCCCCGCGACGCGGCCCGGCTGATGGTTTTGAACCAGAAGGATGACAGCATCCAGCACCGCATCTTCCGCGACCTGCCCGAATACCTTGAGCCAGGCGACCTGCTGGTGGTCAACAACTCCAAAGTCCTGCCGGCCCGTATCGTGGGCGTTAAGCAGCCTACCGGCGCGGTCTGTGAGCTGCTGCTCCTGCGTCAGGTGAAGGGCGACCAGTGGGAGTGCCTTGCAAAGCCCGGCAAGCGGATGCAGCCCGGCACCAAGGTCAGCTTCGGCGACGGCAGCCTGACGGCCATCGTGGACGAGACACTGGAGGACGGCAATAAGTTTGTCACCTTCTATTATGACACCGAAACGCTCTACGAAAAGCTGGACGAGTTCGGCAAGATGCCGCTGCCGCCCTATATCACCAAGCAACTGGAAGACCAGAGCCAGTACCAGACCGTCTATGCCAAAGAACTTGGCAGTGCTGCCGCCCCCACGGCGGGCCTCCACTTCACGCCGGAGCTGATGGACACCATCCGCGCCAAGGGCGTCAACATCACAGAAGTGACGCTGCACGTCGGTCTGGGCACCTTCCGCCCCGTGCAGGAAGACGAGATCGCCGACCACAAGATGCACAGCGAGTGGTACTCCGTCAGCGAGGAAACGGCAAAGCTCATCCATGACACCAAAGCTGCGGGCCACCAGGTCATCGCCGTGGGCACCACCAGCTGCCGCACGCTGGAAGCTGTCGCCGCAAAGTACGGTGAGATCCGAGCTTGCAGCGGCAACACCGACATCTTCCTCTATCCCGGTGTCAAATTCAACTGCATCGACGGTCTCATCACCAACTTCCATCTGCCCGAAAGCACCCTCATCATGCTGGTGTCGGCCCTCTATGGCTACGAAAAGACGATGGCCGCATATAAAGTGGCTGTTCAGGAGCGTTATAGATTCTTTTCTTTTGGCGACGCTATGTTTATCGGAAACATGAAAGACGACGAAAAGTCGAAGTAACAAAAAAGCCCGGAAATCAAAAGGTTTTCGGGCTTTTTGCTGTCTCGGCGGTTTTGTAGAAAAACTGCAATTCCAGTCCATTTCGGAACAGAATTGAGGTGGTAAGCCCGTCTTTTATGCAAAAGTTTGAAGCCGAACGCTTATCAAGAAGCTGCCGGGTCAGGAAGAACTTATTCACACTCGAACAAGTCGCGGGGCGTAAGGTCAAGAATATCACAAAGACCGAAGACCATCTCTGCTTTGGGGAAACTTGCACCGCTTTCATAATTGCAGACTGCACTGGTGGTAATACCAAGCTTTTCTGCAAGTGCCTGCTGTGTAAGTCCCGCACGCTTTCGGGATTCACGGATAAGGATCGCTGCGCGTGTGGGTTCACGAGACATATCATTCACCTCGACCAAGAATTTTAAAAGCCTACTAACAAATTTATATCATTTTTGAGTATAAATAACAAGAAGTTTCCGTGCACCCGTTGCGATGACCACGAAATTTCTGAAAACGTCCTTATAAAACGCCTTTTGGTCCTGTCCAGCCGATGGCGACTGGGCGCTCTGCCAAACCGCCAGAGACGGTTGAAAAATTTTGTGCAATTTTCATAGTTTTCTTCACGCTATTTTGGTGGTACAATAGAGGCAGAATCCAAGTAACTTTCAGGAGGAGCCGCATGGCAGAAAAGAGCATTGAATTAGACAGTGTGGAGATTGCAGCCGCCGTATTCGGGAACTGTGACCGAAACATCCGAATGCTGGAGAAAGAGTTCTCGGTAACAGCGGTATGCCGCGGCACGATGCTACGCATCTCGGGCGAACCGGCAAATGTCGCCGCCGCTGCCCGCGCGGTGGAGGGGATGCTTCTCCTTATTGAGAATCACACGCCTCTGGAAGATCAGACGGTGCGCTATTGCTTGAGCCTTGCACACGACGGCGAAGAAAAGCGCGTCCGGGAGCTGACCGAGGACTTTGTGACTGTGACGGTCAAGGGCCGCCCCATCCGTCCCAAGACGCTGGGCCAGAAGGAATATCTCAACGCCATCCGAAACAACGCCATCACATTCGGCGTCGGCCCGGCGGGTACGGGCAAGACCTATCTTGCCGTTGCAATGGCAGTCAAGGCTTTTAAAGCAAAGGACGTCTCCCGCATCGTGCTGACCCGCCCGGCGGTAGAGGCAGGCGAGAAGCTGGGCTTTCTGCCGGGTGACCTACAGCAGAAAGTAGACCCCTATCTGAGGCCTCTGTATGATGGCTTGTTCGATATGCTGGGTGCGGAGACCTACGAGCGTTTGGTAGAAAAGCAGATCATCGAAGTGGCACCGCTGGCCTATATGCGCGGCCGGACACTGGACGATTCCTTCATCATTCTGGACGAAGCTCAGAATACCACCCCGGAACAGATGAAGATGTTCCTGACCCGTATGGGCGTCGGCTCCAAGGTCGTCGTCACCGGCGATGTCACCCAGATCGACCTGCCCGACCGCACCCGCAGCGGCCTTGTGGACGCATTGCAGGTGCTCAAGGGCGTGAACGGCATCGCACAATGCTACTTTACCGAAAAAGACGTGGTGCGTCACCGTCTGGTGCAGGAGATCATCAAGGCCTACGAGGCAGCAGCGCACCCTTCCAAACACTGAGCCAATAAAAAAACCGGCGGCACGGAACGATACGCAAAAAGCCGGAGCATCCATGGAATAGAATGTAAAACGAAAGGAGCGGACGATTTATGTCCAATAAAGTTTTGATCACCAATTCCCAGAAAGCCATCAAGGTTCCCTCGGGCCTTCGCATCCTCATCCGCCGCGCCTGCAACGCCGTGCTGGAATATGAGCACTTTGATGACCCGGCAGAGATCAGCGTGACCTTCGTGGATAACGCTGCCATTGCCGAGTTGAACAACCAGTACCGCAACAAGCCGATGCCCACCGATGTGCTGAGCTTCCCGCTGGGTGAGAACGGCGTCTATGATGTAGACGAGAACAACGGCTGTAAGATGCTGGGCGACATCGTCATCAGCATGGAGCGCGCACAGGAGCAGGCAACGCTCTACGGTCATCCGCTGCAGAGAGAGGTCGCGTTCCTGACGGTTCACTCGATGCTCCATCTGCTGGGCTATGACCACGAGAACGGCGGTCTGGAAGCCATGCGGATGCGCGAGAAGGAAGAAGCCGTCCTCACGCAGCTGGGCCTGCCCCGCACGGTGAGCTACACGGAATAAAAGACAGGAGTTCTATTTTGAAAAACGAAACACCGATTCAGAGCCATTATGATACATCCTCTGTGTTCGTGGCGGTCATTGGCCGCCCGAACGTGGGCAAATCCAGCCTGACGAACCTGCTGGTGGGGGAAAAGGTGGCCATCGTCACCTCGAAGCCTCAGACCACTCGCACCCGCATCACCGGTGTCATCACTCGTGGGCCGCTGCAGTACGTTCTGCTGGACACTCCCGGTGTACACAAGCCTCATAACAAACTGGGTAAGCGGATGGATAAGACAGCCAGCGACTCCATCGCTGATGTTGATGTGTCCATGATGCTGTTCGAGCCTTATGGTGCACTGAACGAGTCAGAGATGGTTCTGGTCGAGGCCCTGAAAAAAGGCGGTCCGGCGATCGCGGTCATCAACAAGACCGACCTCGTCAAAGACCCGGCGGACCTTGAGGCCCGCAAGGCGGAGCTGAAAGCGCTGGGCGTGTTCGACGATGTCTATACGGTCAGCGTCCGCGATAACGACCGCTGCGAAGAATTATTCGATGCTCTGAGCCGCTATGCAGTGGAAGGCCCTCACTATTTTGACGATGACGCTTACACCGATATGCCCGAAAAGGAGCTTGTGGCGGAAGTTATCCGGGAAAAGGCACTGCTTTATATGAGGGACGAGATCCCGCACGGCATCGCGGTCGTGGTCGAGCGCTTCAAAGAGCGCCCCGGTACAGATCTTGTGGACATCGACGTGAACATTTACTGCGAGCGGGAGAGCCACAAGGGAATGGTCATCGGAAAGGGCGGCGCGATGCTGAAAAAGATCGCCAGCGCAGCCCGCACCGACTGCGAAGAGTTCCTCGGCTGCCGTGTCAATCTGCAGTGCTGGGTAAAGGTCAAGGCAGACTGGCGTGATAACGAATTCATGCTCAACAACTTTGGTTTCAAGCAGCAGCCCAACCGCTGAGTTCCATAACAGGACAGATTTCCCGGGGATAGCGCAGTACCATAGAGGTGACACTATACCGTATGGAAGGAGCGTTGTCCGATGAAGGTGGAACTCAGCTGGCAGGCTTTTGCCTGCACCGGCGATATTCTGTGTTATCTGGACTACAGGCGGCAGCTTGCCCAACAGCGGCCCGCCGCCCCGGCAGGAGAAAAAACAGATGGATACCATTGTGACGCCGGGCCTTGTCCTGAAGGAGACTCGGTATAAAGAATCAGACCGGATCATCACGCTCTTGACACCGAGGCTGGGCATCATCTCAGCCTCGGCGCAGAGCAGCCTGCGGCTGAAAAGTAAACTGTTCAGCGCCTGCGGGCTTTTTTGTTACTCAGAGTTCGTGCTTGTTCCCGGACGGAATATGTATACGGTACGGGAGGCAGACGTCAAAAATGTCTTTCACGGCATCTCGTCCTCCATCGAGGGGATGAGCCTTGCCATGTATATGGCAGAGATGGCCTCGGCCCTTTCGCCGACCGGAGAGGAGGCAGAAAAGGAACTGCGTCTTCTCCTTAACTGCTTTTACATGATAAGCGAGAAAAAAACAGACCTCAAGGTCATCAAAGCGGTATTCGAGCTGCGCACCATGAGCGAGTGCGGATTTCTGCCTCAGCTGGTCTACTGCCGCGACTGCGGCACCTACGACGGCCCGGCCTTTTACCTCGACCCGGCGGAAGGCTGCCTGCTCTGCGAGGCCTGTGCTCAGAAGGCAGGGAAGAAGTGCAATCTGGATGCTGGGGCGCTGTTTGCGCTGCGGCATATCTGTCTGGTCGAGGATAAGAAGATATTCGGCTTTCGCATCTCTGTGGGCAGTCTGGCAAAGCTTGCGGCCGTATCAGAACAGTATGCTCTGACGCATCTGGACAAGCCTTTGAAGAGCTACAACTTCCTGAGATCCGTTCTGTCGTGAAAAATCAAAAATCGATTTAGTATAGGGAATTACTATGGAAACAAGTTACTTGAAAACGCTGGAACTGGACAAGATCATTGCCCGGGCAGCGGAAGGGTGTGTGTGCAAGGAATCGCGCGAAAAGCTCCTTGCGCTCGAGCCTCAGTGCGACCCCGATGAAGTGCGGTATGCGTTGGAACAGACCGATGCCATCAACTCGCTGCTCATCAAGAATGGTTCGCCCCGTTTCGGCGGGGTAGAGGGCGTCAGTCAGCTGGCAGCCCGCGCAGTCAAGGGTGGCGTCCTCTCGATGGGCGAGCTTCTGATGGTCGCAGGCGCACTCCGCAACTTCCAGAACCTCGTCAGCTGGTATGGTTCCTCGGAGCACGACGCCCTACCGACCGATGACCTGTTCTACGCGCTGGCCCCTCAGCCCGGCTTGGAACAGCAGATCTCGAGCGCCATCCTTGCGCCGGATGCAATGGCAGATACGGCCTCGCACACCCTGAACGACCTGCGCAAGAAGATCCGTGCAACGGAAAACAGCATCCGCGACCGTCTGGAAAGCATGGTCCGCAACATGGACACCTCCAAGTATCTGCAGGAAAGCGTCGTCTCCATCCGGAATGGCCGTTATGTCGTGCCCGTCAAGAGCGAGTATCGCGGTGAAGTAAGCGGCATCATCCACGATGTCTCGTCCACTGGCGCGACCGTTTTCGTTGAGCCGCAGGCCGTCGTGGAGGCGAATGCGCGCATCCTGCAGTACCGCGCACAGGAAGCGCAGGAGATCGAGCGCATCCTTGTGGCATTCACCGGTCAGGTCGCAGCCATCGAGCCGCAGTTCCAGTATAGCTACAAGGCAATGCTGGAGATCGACGTCCTGCTGGCAAAGGCCCGCCTTGCACTGGACATGAAGGCGTTCAAGCCCACTGTCCGTACAGACGCCTCTTTCTCCCTCATTCGGGCGAGACATCCGCTCATCGATGCAAAAAAATGTGTGCCTGTCGATATTTCACTGGGCAGGGACTACGATTCGCTCATCATTACCGGCCCCAACACCGGCGGCAAGACTGTCACACTGAAAACGGCAGGTCTGCTTTGTGCAATGGCGCAGTGCGGCTTCCTCATCCCGGCGGATGAACGCAGTGAGATTTGCGTCTTTGATGAATTTCTTGTGGACATCGGCGATGAGCAGAGCATCGAGCAGAGTCTGTCTACCTTCTCTGGTCATATGAAGAAGATCACCGGCATCCTCGAGCTTGCCATGCCCTGCACGCTGGTGCTTCTGGACGAGCTGGGTGCAGGTACTGACCCGGCGGAGGGCGCGGCGCTGGCGGTTGCGATCATCGAAGAACTGCGCCGCCGCGGCGTGCTTCTGATGGCGACCACTCACTACGCAGAGCTGAAGGTGTTCGCTCTCGAGACAAAGGGAGTCGTCAACGCCAGCTGCGAGTTTGATTTGGAGACGCTGCGCCCGACCTACAAGCTCAGCGTAGGCGTGCCGGGCAAATCCAACGCCTTCCTCATCAGCGAAAAGCTTGGCATCCCGGAGCGGGTCATTGAGGCGGCCCAGCAGCATCTTTCGGCAGAAGACAAGCGTCTGGACGCCGTTCTGGGCCAGCTGGACGATCTGAAGCTGCAGCTCAAGGCCAGTCAGGACGAGGTCGAGGGCCTGAAGAATGAGGCTGCACATCAGCTGGATGCTGCCCGTCAGAAGCGCGACGAACTGATCCAGCAGGGCGAGAACGAGCTGGAAGCTGCCCGTGCCAAGGCCCGTGCACTGGCGCAGGAGGTGGAGAGCAAAGCGTACGCTCTGACCGATGAGCTGCGCCAGCTCCAGAAAGACGAGCGGATGAGCACCCAGCAGAAGGCACAGCGTGCCCGCGAGATCGCCAAGAAAGAGTCCGAGAAGCTCTTTATGGGTACGGAGGTGGTGCATAACCCCGTCAAGGAGTTCGTGCCGCTGAAGGAGGTCAAAGTAGGGCAGGAGGTCTGCATTGCAGAGCTGAATCAGCTGGCTACAGTGCTCTCGCTGCCGGATAAAAACGGCGATGTGCTGGTGCGTGCCGGCATCATCAAGACCAAAGTGCCGCTCAAGGGCCTCAAGCAGCCGGAAAAGCTGGTCAAGGAGGCGAAGCCTCAGACCAAGGCCCAGCAGCGCTACTCCCGCCTGACCGGCGATGCCAATCGTCCCAACGGCAGGGTAGAGAGGGTACATCGCACCGCAAAAATGGAGTGCAACCTGCTGGGTCTCACGGTGGATGAGGCTCTGCCGGAGGTGGATTCCTTCATCGACCGCGCTATCCTGAACGGACAGACTGTGGTGTATCTCATCCACGGCAACGGCACCGGCGCACTGCGCACCGCCATCCACAAGCATCTGCGAGGTAACCGGATGGTCAAGAGCTTCCGTCTGGGCCGTTATGGCGAGGGTGAAAGCGGCGTCACCGTCGTTGAGCTGAAGTAAAGCAATGGCAGCCGGACGTTCAAATCCAAAACACACCCGTAGAAGAAAACAGCGCGGCCCATCTGCCGCGACGGTCATCAGCCTTCTGGTGTGTGTCGTCTGCTTTGGTGCAGCGTTTCTGCTCTGGAATGCTGCGCTGTCTGGTGTAGACAGGAATGAGACAGGGGAGTCTTTTCGGCCTGTCGTTGGCGACCCGCCTTATCGGGTCTGTGTCGACGCCGGGCATGGCGGGAGTGACCCGGGCGCAAGGGGAGTCGTTGAAGAAAAAGAGATGACGGCTCGGACGTCTGAGGCACTACTTGCGCTGCTGGAGGCTGATCCCAATTACATCCCTCTGCGTTCCCGCGAACGCTATGACATTACTGCAAAGCCCAGCGAGCGGGCAGAGTCCATCAACGCCCAAAGCCCGCAGTTGCTTCTCTCCATCCACGGCAATTCAGCGCCGGAGGGTTCTGCCGCGTCGGGCTTTGAGTGTTATCCGTCCGTTCCGGGCCGTACATGGCATCAGGAAAGCTACTACTTTGCCCAGCAGCTGTCACAGGGGATGGGGGCCGCAGGCGCAAGGCTGCGCGGCCACGGCGGCATCCGATACATCTATTATCAGGGAGAGGCAAAGCAGCTTGTAGAGAGCACCTACACCGAGGTGAGAGGCGAGCGAAGCTTTACGCTGCTGGAAGATGTAAACTGTCCGGCCGTTCTGGCAGAACAGTGCTTTGTGACCAGCGAAGAAGATGTGGCACGGTTCGGCAGTGAGGACGGCTGTAAAGCCGTGGCGCGGATCTACTATGAATCCATCTGTGCATACTTCGGGACACAGCCGTTGGATACGCCGCAGTCATAGGCCGGATGTTCTGAGCAGCCCGAATTACCGTGCCTATTCAAAAGGGGAATCATTTCCAGAAAAGTAAATCAGAGAAAAGGCTCAGAGGCCTCCGAAACCTGCGTCATCAGAAGAAGGCAGGAGAAGGGGGCCTCTGTTTTTGAAATTTATATCATTTCGTATAATGCAGGTTATACGAAATATAGGGGAGCGAAAAAACCCTCTTTTCCGGATTTCGGGCCTTTCCAGCGGCTTCTGAGCCTTCTGGCTGGCTGGATCGTTTTTTCGCATTTGGTACAGTTATGCTATTTATAACAATTCTACTTATATGTTTCTTGCAGTCTTTTATTATAATCGTCCGGTCACTTGCAGAACCTTTTCCAGCTCTAATGTCCAGCACTTCGCCGCTCGATTTGGATGCGGCATACTCACAACGAGTGTTTCTTTTTCCGAACAGACTGAATCACTCGTATAATACCATAACGCTGTCTGTCCATTGGGCTTGACCCACTCGGCGTCATCCGCAAGTATCTCATCGTGCAGAATGTTCGATACCAGCCCCCAGCCACCGGTCAAAATAATATCCGGTTCATACAGTTGTATCTGACGTTTCAGCCTGTTTGCATCCTGCCGGGCGGCCTGCCGTACCACCTTTGCGCTTGCATGGGCGCTGCCGGAACACTTTTTGAGGTTTATCACAGCGATATTCCTCACCATATCATCCAGAGCTGATTTTGGCACAAATTTCCAATATGTTCCATTCAAAAGCATATTTGCCCAGCGTGCGACATTATTCCACGTCCGGTAGTAAGTTTTACTTCCACCATGAGAAAGGAACTCCACAAGGCTTCCTCTCAAAGCATTTGTTTCCTTCAATAGCACGACGATATGCTTTCCGTCCGGGAGTGCCGCCCAGCGCTCATAGTCTACGATGCCGTCGGTGTTAAAGCAGCACGGCTGCACAAAGGACGCCGACCATTCTGCCATCATCATAGCCTCGTCGCGCCGAAGCTGCTGTATCTGCTCAGATGTCATCATTTGTCGGTACTCTCTGTATTCGCAAGGCTCGACACATCTACCCGGAAGCCCTCCTGCGCGGCACCCTCAAAGGCCTCCATCGGGCCGTTCGGTGCTTCATTTTCAGCCTCATCCGATGAAGGAGCGGCAAATTCTCCTCTGCTCTCCCCTGTCTCCTTTGATGTTGTATCCAAGCGTGCCTTTTTGACCTCGCCCAGTGGGTTCTGCTCAATGGCCGCACGCACCTGAAATTCTTGCAGGTGCGTATAGATCTGGGTCGTACCGACACTGCTGTGGCCCAGAAGCTGTTTGAGGGTCAGAATGTCCACGTTGCCGGTCTGATACATCAAGGTCGCAGCCGTGTGACGGAGCTTATGCGTCGAAAAACCGCGCAGACCCGCCGCTTTCATTGCTCCTGTCACCAGCTGTTCTACCCTGCGGTTGGAAATGCGCTCTTTGCGCCGCCGGGTGATAAAGACCGCTCTTTCCTTGGGGCTCAGGCCTTCCATCGTGTTGCGTTTGTTCAGATAGATCTGCAAGGCCTCAATGCAGGCATCGTTCAGATAGACCATCCGCTCCTTGTGGCCCTTACCGAACAGACGAATCTGCCGCTGTTCCATGTCGATGTCACCGAGATCCATCCCCACAAGTTCCGAAAGACGCATTCCACAGTTCAAAAAGAGCACGACCATGCAGTAATCCCGCTCGGGAAAATCGCTCTGGGTCTGGGTGCTTTCCAGTAAGTCCATTGACTGTTCTGCGGTCAGATATTTGGGCAGGACTTTATCCTGCTTGGGCGGCTTGATGGAGGCTGTGGGATTCTCTTTGAGCAGATCGACCTGATTGACCAGATAATCATAAAAGCCATGGAGACTGGCCAGCCGCCGGGCTGTCGAAGATTTTTTGTTGCCGCATTCCCGGTTCAGAAAATACAGGTATTCGTAGACGTCTTCCTTGGTCACGCTGCCCCAGAATGCCGTATCAAGGCCCTTGGGGTCAATGTCCTTGATCTCGGCGTTCTCTGCTGCAAGGCCGCGCCGACGCTTCATAAAGCGGCTGAAATTGCGCAGGTCGCAATAGTAGCTGAAGGCTGTATTCGGGCTTTTGCCTGCGATGACTTCCAGATAGCGTACATATGCGACGATGTCCGGCGAGGCATCATCAAAGGGTTTGTGTTTTTCGGGGTTTTTCTCATCCAGATAGATCGACATAGCTTCCTCTTCTTATCATTACAGACGATCGGATTTCAGGGCACGGATGGCGTCCGAGATATAGGCGGCTCCCACCAGCTTCATGCCGGGATAGTCGGCGGCATTGAGGTGCGACAGGCTGTGTTTGGGTACAACGGCGCGCTCAAAGCCGATGCGCTCAGCCTCCCGCAGACGCTGCTCCAGATTCGGCACGCTGCGCACCTCACCGCCAAGGCCGACTTCGCCGATGGCGATGAGCTTATCGCTTACCGGGCAGTCCAGAAGCGACGATACCATACTCAGGCAGACCGCAAGGTCGCAGGCAGTGTCCCGCAGCGTGATGCCGCTGACGATGTTGATATATACATCCAGATTGCCGAAGAAGTAGCCTGCACGCTTTTCCAGCACAGCGATGAGCAGGTTCATGCGGTTATAATCATAGCCGCTGCAGGCCCGCCGGGGGGCCGGGAAATTCGTTTTGGTCGCAAGGGCCTGTATCTCGCTGAGGATGGGGCGGCTGCCCTCCATCGTACAGGCCACGCAGTTGCCGGAAACCCCCAGCGGACGACCTTCCAGAAGCATCTGAGACGGATTCTCGATCTCCTCAAGGCCCTGCCCCGTCATATCGAACATTCCCAGCTCATTCGTCGAGCCATAGCGGTTCTTCGCGGCCCGCAGGATGCGGTATGGGAGCATCTTGTCTCCCTCAAAGTAAAGCACCGTATCCACAATGTGCTCCATGACCTTCGGGCCGGCAATGGCACCGTCCTTGTTGACATGGCCCACGATGAACATCGGGATCTCCTGCTTTTTGGCGACCGCTAGCAGACGGGCTGCACTCTCCTTTACCTGACTGACCGTGCCGGCAGAGGAGGAGATGTCCATGCACCGCATGGTCTGGATGGAGTCGATGACCACAAGCTCGGGCTTTTCCTTCTCGATAAGACCACAGATCTCGTCTACATCGTTTTCGGCGGCCAGATAGATATTGTCCTGCGGAACCTTCAACCGGGCCGCACGCAGCTTGACTTGGCGGACAGACTCTTCGCCCGTGATATACAGCACGGTGTGTTGGTTGGAGATGGCACCGCAGAGCTGCAGCAGCATGGTGGATTTGCCCACGCCCGGCTCACCACTCAGCAGCACGACACCGCCCAGCACGATGCCGCCGCCCAGCACGCGGTCAAGCTCGGAGATGCCAGTCAGAATGCGGCTCTTCTCCTCGGTGGTGCTGATGTCAGCCAGCCGCTTTGCGGTCAGCGAAGTGACGCCCTCCTGACGGACAGGGGCAGCCGCCTTGCCGCCGGTAAGACCGGCTTTGGGTGCCTCAGCGACCACATCCTCGTTCATAGTATTCCAGCTGCCGCAGCTCGGGCAGCGGCCCATCCAGCGGGGGCTTGTCTCTCCGCAATTGGAGCAGACATATACGGTTTTCAGTTTCGGTTCTTTCATTCTGGACTCTCCAATGTCGTGCTGTTTGCATTACTTTTATATACTTGTATTATCATACCACATCCGGCCCGGAGCCGCAAGAAAACCAGCCGCTTATCCGGCCTGCATCAGACGATTTGCGAGGCACACAAGCCCGGTGGCTGCGCCGCAGAGCGGGCAGAGGCAGACAGTCAGCAAGGCAAACTGTCCTACCAGAAGCTGTGCCCCTGCGGTATGGGGAATGCCACCCCCCTTCCCGCCTCTCCCGAAGGAAAAGGCGTGGATGCGGCTGCTGACCTGTAGGGCGGATGCACCGAAGAGGCAGAGTGCCCCAGCCGCCAGAGCCGTCGGCAGGCTGGCAGTAAGCAGGAATAAAACGAGCTGCTTTCCGCCAAGACCTATCAGAAGCTGTGCCGAGAGCAGACCTGAACCTGTCCCATATAGCATCGCAAATAAAAAGATGGGCAGAGGCCCTACGGCAGAAAGCCCCAGCAGAAGGAACACCGCCGCTGCGCCGAGAACGACGGCCAGCTCCGTCCCAAACAACCCCACGGCCTGCGGCGTGCTGGACGCCGCAAATGCACTACGCCAGCAGCTCAGGTAATAGGCCAGCGTCTCCATCTCTTCGGCATCACACAGCGCCTGCAGGATGCCCGCCATCAGCGTGCCGAAGAGATAAGCCGCCGCCAGCAGGATGCAGTCCCGGCTGGCCCGAAAGCGCTTCCGCCGGGGTATCTCCTTTTGCGGCGGCTCCGGCGTATGGCTGGTCTGCTCTGCTTCTTTCATAGGGAGCGGCTCCCTCTCCGGCAATCGCGGCACAAGTGCATCCGCTTCCGTTTTCGTTTCCTGATAGACCCACATCGTGTCTTTACCCTCCTGATCTCGTCGTGTATGACCGCTGTAGCGTCTGGTCAGCATTCAGCGCCGCCTGTGCTCTGTACGCAGCATTCCGAAAATACCGCCCAGAACGCCCATCAACAGGACAAGCCCGGCCCGGACGAACTGCATCGTCCCCCACTCGCTCTGGTACAGTGTGCCCAGAAGAAATAGCAGCCCCACAAAAAGTGCACCCTCTGCCGCTCCCCAGACAAGCCCTTTTCCTCTCTGCAAGAACGACATCAACAGACCGCTGAGAAAGCTGCCGAGGCAGACTGCCGCAGTGGCAAGCGGTGCCGCCGCGTCCTGCGTCAGACCTTGTTGGACCATCAGCCAGCCGAATCCCGTCAGACCTCCGGCCGCTGCCGCACTGCCCAACCCGAAAACCGTCAGCAGCCCCACCGCCGGGAATTTCTTTGCATCAGACATAAAAACGCGCCTCCCTGCACCTACTGTATGCAGGAAAGCGCGTTTAAAGCACGGATCCGGGAAATTATTATTTCTTGGGGGCGTTGTCCATGTTCAGCTTCTCGACGGAGCTGATAGCGTTCTTCGTGAAGCGGATCTTCACGCGGTCAGCACCGGTCTCCAGCACGAAGGTGTCGTCCTTGATGGCGACCACACGGCCGATGATGCCGCCGATAGTGGTGACCTGATCGCCGATCTCCAGAGAAGAGCGCATTGCTGCGTCCTTCTTCTCCTGCTTCTTCTGGGGACGATAGATCATGAAGTAGAGCATCACCAGCATCAGCGCCAGAGTAAAGAAGAGGCTGATGTAGCTTTCGGTCGTAGTCAGAAATTGCATGGGGCAAAATCTCCTCTCAAATTCATATGACCTTATTATACGCGCTTATCCGGCACGTTTCAAGGCCAAATCTCAAATTCGTGTGTCGAGCAGCTTGACATAGCGGTCGTGGAAGGCTGTAAAGGTGCCTGCATCCAGCTCATCGCGGATCCGCTCCATCAGATGATTGTAGAACCAGAGGTTGTGCATAACAGCCAGACGCATCCCCAGAAGCTCCTCTGCCTTGAACAGGTGGCGGATATAGGCACGGGAGTAGTTGCGGCAGGCCGGACATCCGCAGGCGGGGTCGATGGGGCGCTCATCCCGCTCGTACTTGGCGTTCTTGATGTTGATGATGCCACCCCATGTGTTCAGGTGGCCGTGGCGGGCGTTGCGGCTGGGCATGACGCAGTCAAAGAGGTCCACGCCCCGGGAGACAGCCTCGATGATGTTGCCGGGGGTGCCCACACCCATCAGATAACGGATCTTGTCCTTGGGCATATACGGCTCGACTTCGCTGATCATTTCGTACATCACATCGGTAGGCTCACCCACTGCGAGGCCGCCAATGGCGTAGCCGTCGAGGTCAAGGTCAGCGATCTGCTTCATGTGCTCCACGCGCAGGTCGGCGAAGGTGCAGCCCTGATTGATGCCGAAGAGCAGCTGGTCGGGGTTGACCGAGATGCCCTCATGCTTCAGGCGGGCCATCTCGGCCTTGCAGCGCTTGAGCCAGCGGGTGGTGCGCTCACAGCTGGCCTTGGAGTAGTCGTGCTGGGCAGGGTTCTCCACGCACTCATCAAAAGCCATTGCGATGGTAGAGCCGAGGTTTGCCTGGATCTGCATGCTCTCCTCTGGCCCCATGAAGATGCGGTGGCCATCAAGGTGGGATGCGAAGGTCACACCCTCCTCGGTGATCTTGCGCAGCTTGGCGAGGCTGAACACCTGAAATCCACCGCTGTCGGTGAGGATGGGTCCGTTCCAGCGGGTGAACTTGTGGAGGCCGCCCATCTCAGCCACTAGCTTGTCGCCGGGACGCAGATGCAGATGGTAGGTGTTGCAAAGCATGACCTGTGCACCGATGTCCTTCAGGTCGTGAGCGGACAGACCGCCCTTGATCGCGCCAGCGGTCGCAACATTCTGGAATGCAGGCGTCTGCACCGTGCCGTGCACAGTCTTGAACTCACCCCGCCGGGCGTTGTGCTCCTGCTTGAGCAGCTTGTAGGTCGTCAAAGAAGGCATAATGTTTTTCCTTTCTGCGCACGGAAAACAGCCGTGCATCCTGTGCCGCGTGGTCAGGCGGCAGTGTTCAGAAATCGTCAGAGTGTTTATATACAGCAAAAAAGCCCCATGTGAGGGCTTTTTATTCGGTGTAGCGCCGCGTATCTATTTTAACAGATGCTTACCGATAATGCAACTGCTTTTTGGCTGGAATCAGTGCCCGTACGTAAAGCTCACCCCGGCAAAGTCATCTGCGGTCAAGACGTAGGTTTTGTTGTCCCATGCTCCATTGACAAGCAGCTTGGCCTCTTCTCGATTTTGGGTCCTTTTTGACTTGCATTTCAAAAAAACTTTCCGCGAAATGGGGGTAATCAGCGCCCACATTCCCCTCGAAAGGCATTTTCGCAGCCAAACAAAAACCCCCGAAAAGCTAGACACGAGGCCACTTTTCGGGGATTTTACTTTGGAGCTACTGATCCGATTCGAACGGACGACCTGCTCATTACGAGCTATAAAAGGGACTTTTAACGTGTTGTGTCGTGTTGTTTTATTGTCAAATAAATTGCGTGATGCAATTATTTTGTTTGTCCAATGCTGTATCGTGCAATCTCGTTAATTACTTCGATTTTTCGAGGATGTTGCGGTTTTTGTTACGGTCAAGTTGCGGTTTTTAAGTATCCTGTTTATAGGATGAATGTGAGCCATCAAGAGACACGACGAAGCAGAATCAAATTCAAGCTTTCTTCTTTTCTGGCTGCTTCAAGGCTTCCCTTACCGTCTGACCGACCCGGCGGATGCTGTCCTCGTTGGCATGGGCGTACATCCGCAGCGTGGTGCTGCTGTCAGAATGCCCCAGCCGCGCGGCGACGCTGACTACATCGGCACCGTTGGTGATGGCAAGACTGGCGGACGTGTGGCGCAGCTTGTGCGGGTGGAAGTGCTCTATCCCATACCGTTTGCCAAATCGCTGGAAGTAACGAGTTGGAGTGTCTGGGTGCATAGGCTCCGGGCTGTCGTCCTGCGTAAACACCCAGCGCACCGTTACCAGCTGACTCCGCCGCAGCTCCTGCAAAAGCGCGGCCACGTCAGACGAGATGTCTACAACGCGGGTCTTGCCGTTTTTGGGCAGAGTCTCGTACACGCCCCGCTCGGAGGTGTACTGTAGATTCCTCTCGATGGTGATCGTGTTGGTATCAAAATCCACCGACTGCCATTGCAGCCCGCAGGCCTCGCCCCGGCGGCAGCCCGTATCGATAAGCAGCAGGATAAACGCCCGCCACTTGAGCGGCTCGCCATCCAGACAGCGCAGAATATACCGCGTCTCCTCTGCAGTAAAAGCCTTGTGCTCTGTAGGAAGGGCTGCATCCTTCGACTTCCGGGGGCGCGGAACCTTGTCCATTGGATTCCGGTCTATCGTATCATCCAGCAAGGCAGCCTTAAACAGGTTATGTAGTACAGCATACACCTTTGTCACGCTGGCGAAGGCAAGCTCCTCTGACAGACTGGAAAGTAACGCCTTTATCATGGCCGGGGTGATCTCCGGCAGCAGCACATAGCCCAGAGCCGGAAAAACGTGTTGTTCTAACAGCTGTGTATAGCTGGCACGGGTCTTCTCTGCCAGCATGGCGGCTTTCTCAGGCAGATAGACAGCTTCGGCATATTGCCGAAAGGTTTTGATTTTGGCAGCCTCTACGGCCTCCGCAGCGGCCTTTTGCGCAGTCTCTTCACGGGTCAGCACTTCCCCATCCGCCAGCTGCTGCTCCAATTCAGCGGCGAATTTCTGCAACTCCCGCTGAATGGTGCGCTTGCTCCATGTCGGCTCTGGGCGGAAGGTGCGCCAGACACGTCGCCCTCGCCCATTGCTGACCTGCACCTCGTAGATGCGGTTTCCGTTTTTGTCAAGTTTCTCCTTGAAACTCGCCATAAAAATACACCTCCATATGGGTACACTTTGACAAGCCTGCCCGAAGGTGGTACAATACAGTTGTCTTAGGGCTGTATTGTTCCTCGTGAACAAGCTGTTCTTGGAAACGCTCTCGGTGCGCCAACACCGGGGGCGTTTTTTATTTTTGAGCCAGATCAAACAGATATGCGCTTGCTTCTCCAAGCTCAGACTTCTGGCCGTCTGTCATGTAAGGCAAATATGGTTCAAATGCCTGATGATATTTTTCTGCCCAGTTCTGTTTTGCCTTTGCTGTTTTCAGGCTCTCGATTTTTGCCTGATACTTTTCTTCCGTTCGATGAATGATTTCCTTTACAGCATCATCTCGGAAGCCAAGGCTGCGATACTTCTTCAAATCATCAGTAGTGCTTACCTGTGCACCGTACTTTTTGCACTTTTCAAGTTCCATCAAGCGTCCAACGCAAAAGTCATATCTTGTAAAAAAGGTGGCCGGTTCCGTGGTCGTCTGAAGGATTTTAGCGCTTTCCTGAGCCTGCTTCAGAAACTGTGGAGCCAAGACCTTTGCATTCGCGCGAGAATCAACAAGGCCAGTCTGCCCCATCCATTCAGGATTGGGATTATAGACCGATTCGAGTAGTCCTTCGCATTTATCACTATCTTGAGAACGAAATTCCTTTGCTCCCGCGATTCCTCCATATATAACGCAAAGAATTAGAAGAGAAACCCCATATGCTATAAATCCAAAAATGAGTGAAACCAGAAATCCGTCATCTTTGAGATCGGCAAGAAAAACCAGCACACCAATCAGAGCACAGACTATAGTCACTGGCTGTGGGATACTAGTGTACTTCGTTTCAAACTCAGATTCATCCATATGTGATTTCCGAGATGCTTTTGGGATTGATTTTGCTGTAGATTTATTACCAAATGCCACACGCGAAACAGAATGTGCCAATCGATTCATGCTTCGGTCAAACGATTTCGCAGCACTCGCATATTTTTTTGAATATCCAACCTTGTTCTTTCTCGACATATCAAGTTCCTCTTTACCATTTATCGAAACACCTTCCGGCACTCCACAACCAATCCTGCAATCCGCACCGGCACCTTCTTCAGATCATAAATCTGCGGCTGATGCACCGGATTAAAGCTTTTCGGGGTCAGGATCACGAGATTGCCTTCCCTGCGGAAGTATTTTATAGTCGCTTCGTTGCCGTTGACCATCACCACAGCCAACTGGCCGTTTTCCACTTCCGGTTGTTCACGTACAAGGATCTGGTCGCCCTCATCCATGCCGGCAGCATTCATGCTGTCCCCGCGAATATTCAACCAGAAATACTTTGCACCGTCTGTCTGCCGGATGGGAATGTAATCTTCAATGTTTTCCTCGGCATACATCGGCATCCCTGCACGGACAGTGCCCAACAGCGGGGCAACGTTTTGGGCATTATAAAGCGTGGCTCCCGCTGGAAGTTCTTTATCAGCGCTATTCCCTGTCATAATAAAGCTTGGGGTGGTTTTTAGTGCCTTCGCGTAAGCTGCAATGCGGTCACGCCGCATATTAGCAATTTCACCGCTTTCCCAGCGGGAGACCGTTGCTTCTGATACGTCTACCAGCTCTGCGATTTCCTTTTGCGTTAACCCAAGAGCTTTTCGTCGGTCAGCTAAGTAATTCCCCATGATCTGATGCTCCTTTCTGCCTTTATTATATCATTATATTGCGTTTTTGCAATGTGTTTTTGCAATTTCCCAAAGAAAACTTGCATTTTCGTATTGACTTACGTATACGCAAGAGTTATACTGTTCTTGCGCAAAGGAGGTGAGCAAATGTTCAACCGCGATTTATTCCGTGCCAAATGTATCGAGCATGGCATAAGAACTCAAGATGCAGCCCAGATTATGGGCATCAATCCGGCAACTCTGTCCCGTAAAATGGGTGGTCAGTCCGACTTTACCCGAAACGAGATTCAGTTGTTCCGGGCCGCACTGCATCTTACTCCGCAGGAGACCGATGCTATTTTTTTCGCGTAAACTTACGTTTACGCAATATCGGTGAAAGGAGGTGAACCACATGGATCACTACCCGCGCACACCCGAAGAAGGGGAACAGCTTGACCGCGAAACCGAAGAGCTTGACCGCAAGATGAAAGAGGAAGAAGCAGAACGCTGGGCACGTATCGAAAGGTCAGAAAGAAACGCAGACATTATGTCCTACCTTTCTCTGGCGTTCAGCATCATTGCTCTTCTGATTACTTTAGCCAAGCGACTATAACTGCAATGATAGACAGCACAAGGCTGATTCTTGCACGAACTTCTGCTCTTTGGGCGCGAATTTCTGCGTTTTGCGCACGTTTCTCAGTTTCTTCAAAGTGATTCTGTCTGCGCAGTTCCGAACGTCCGCCCGTGCTGATTTGGTAGATGTACTCCGGGCCATCATACGGATCTCGGTAGCCGTTTTCATCCTCATACCGGGAAACCATATCATGCTTATACAGCCAATTCAGCGTATCAAAGTTGGCTTCCATGCCGCTCTTTTTCATTTTGTAGATGGAAAATTGTTCATCCGGGTGCTCATTCAGGAACTCAAGCACTTTCAGCGTTTTTTCATCAAGCATTTTCACACTTCCTTCCTGTGCCAGTATAGCACGGAAAGGGAGCCACCCACAAGGAGGTACATCCCACATGAACGATCTACAGATTTTCGAAAACCCCGAGTTCGGGCAGGTGCGCACCGTCGAGCTTGACGGCCAGCCGTGGCTCGTCGGCAAGGACGTCGCTGAGGCGCTGGGGTACAAGAATCCCGGCAAGGCCATCATCGCCCACGTCGATGAGGATGACAAGCGGCTTGAGATGCTGTCGCAGGGGACAGATTCCCAAAATGGGAATGTGTCCCCCTCATCCAAGACAGCCCTCATCAACGAGTCCGGCCTGTACAGCCTGATCCTGAGCAGCAAGATGCCGAAGGCCAAGGCACAAGCCGAGCTGGACAGCCGCATCGACCAGCTTCAGATCATCGCCTTTGGCCTGCCCGCGTTCGACCAGATCATGGCCGACATCTTCACCACCGAGAAAAAGGAGTGACCACTATGAGGAAGCATACTCCTCCCGTCCCCTCTACCCCGTTCATGAATGTCCGCGATGCTGCCCGGGCCACCGGGCTTTCGGAATACTACCTGCGCAAAGAGCTCGATAAAGGCACCATTCCTCACATCAAGAGTGGCCGGTGCATCATGATCAACGTCCCCGCCCTGCTGTTGCAGCTGGGTGTGCCGCAGAAATAAAAAGGAGGCATCCGCATGAGAATCAAATCTGGCGTCTGGTACTGGCTGGCGGTTGCCAGCGGTGCCGTCGGGATGCTGTACGCACTTGGCTTTGCAGGCAGCATCGAAGCCCTCGGTGTCATCTCCGACACCGACTTCATCACCGCGATGGTGCTGCTGTTGCTGGCGCTGTTCTTCGTCCAGCTGGGCGACCATGCCGCAGAGCGCGAAGTGCAGCGCCGCAGGTACATCGATCGCCGCCACGCCCGCACCGAAGAGCCGGAGTACCGGCAGAACCGGAGGGACGCATGAACGCAAAAAAGCCCGTCGGTGCTGGAACACCGGCGAGCCTGCAAAGGGATGATGGTTTTTCTAGCCCATCACCCCGAAGAATAACACACTTTGGAGGTTTTAGCAAGAGATGAAAGGTATTCTTATCGAGCCGGGCAAAGACCCGGTCGTGACCGCCCTGCCGGACACGCTGCAGGGCATTGAAGCGCTTTTGCAGTGTCCCTGCGAGCAGAAAGTTCTGCCCCGCACCCCGGCGGTGCTGGTGTACGCCATCTACGGCAAGGGCCTGAACCGTACTTATCGCGGCCAGCCAATCTATGGCACTATCCTCTGCTACGGTTGGAGAAATAACTGTTTCCAGCCCCTGAGCAAAGGCCTGCAGGCCGAGATGCTCGACCGTCTGAAGGAGTTGGAGGTGCGGGTATGAACGCCTTGACGCAGGACGAGCCCGCAGCCTTTGACTTCTCGGCTCTGGGTGATTTGTCCCAGCAGGCCACCGAAGCCGACCAGCAGTTTGATTTGCATTACGGCGCGGCGCAGGACGAATACCTGATCTCCTGCATCTACCTCGCCCGCATCCACGCTCTGACTGCCAAGGCGGGCCGGTATGGCGGCGGTACATGGACAAAGTGGTATGAGAGCAAGGGACTCAGCGAAGGCAGCGCCCGCACGATGGTCAAAAACGGTGACGCTTTTAATTCCGCAACAGTTGCGGAATTAAAACAGCTGCCCGAGCTGACCCGCAAAGATTTGAACCTCATCGCCCGCAGCGGGTGCGCTGGGCAGCTGGTCGAAGCCGCCGGAGACAGCCAGCGGGTGCAGGAGCTTTTGGCGCAGCTCAAGGCCAAAGAGTACAAGCTGAACGAAACGCAGGCCAGATTGAAGAGCGCCTGCATTCAGGAGCAGGAGTCGCGGGACGCAATGAATACCGCCAATGCTCAGCTGGAAGCCGCCCACGCCGACATTAAAGGTCTGACCGAACAGAACGATCAGCTCAAAAGCCGGTTAGACGCCGCTGAGGCCCGGGAAGAGGAAGCATGGAAGATGCAGACCAAGGCCGAGCAGCGTGCCAAAACCGCCGAGAGCCAGCTGAAAGGCTCCCGTCAGGTAGCCGAAGCGGCCAATCGTCGGGCCGACAAGTGGAGATCCGAGGCCGAAGCCGCCCGGAAGCAGCCCATCGTAGCTGTGGTGGACAAGGACGAAGTCGTCCGGCAGGCCAAGGAAATGGCCGACGGCATGACCGCCGACTACAAAGCCACACAGGAGCAGGACGCCCGCGACGCCTACGACAGCATCCTTCTGGCCGGCCGCTCCATCACAAATCTCGCGCAGTCCATAAAGCCGCTGTTCGGCAAGCTGCCGGGCGATCAGCGGGAAAACGCGATTGATCAGTTCGTACGCACATTAGGACAAATTCAAGGGGAGGTATCCAGATGTCTGTAAAGATCACGGCCCTTGAGGCCGAAAACGTCAAGCGCATCAAGGCCGTTGCGCTCACTCCTGCGCCCACCGGTCTCACCCTCGTGGGCGGCAACAACAATCAGGGCAAGACCAGCGTTCTCGACGCGCTGGCATGGGCGCTTGGCGGCGAAAAATTCCGCCCGAACGCCGCCCAGCGGGATGGTGCCGTCGCTCCCGCCCACCTCCGCGTCACTCTCTCCAACGGGGTCGTCGTGGAGCGCAAGGGCAAGAACAGCAGCCTCACCGTCACCGACCCCACCGGACGCCGCAGCGGCCAGCAGCTGCTGAACGCTTTTGTCGAGCCGCTGGCCCTCGATCTGCCCCGCTTCATGGAGGCCAGCGACAAGGAAAAGGCTGACATCCTGCTGCGCATCATCGGCATCGGGAATGAATTGCATCTCCGGGATATGGAGATCAAACGCATCTACGACAAACGCACCTTCACCGGCCAGCTGGCCCAGCAGAAAAAGCACTTCGCCGACGAGCTCATCTCCTACCCCGACGCTCCCGAACAGCCCCTCAGCGCCTCTGACCTCATCCGCCGGCAGCAGGATATTCTGGCCCGGAACGGGGAGAATCAGCGCAAGCGCAGCCAGCTTTCTCAGCTGGAAACCAAGAGCCGCACCCTTGCACAGCGCCGGGAGCAGCTGGAAGCAGAGCTTGCACATCTGACGGAAGAGCAGGCCGCGCTGACCACTGACCTCTACGCCGCCCGGAAATCTGCCGAAGACCTTCAGGACGAATCCACCGCTGAGCTGGAAGCCTCTATCCAGAGCATCGAGGAGACAAACCGGAAAGTCCGGGCCAACCTCGAAAAAGCCCGCGCCGAGGACGAAGCCGCCAAGTACGCCAGCGACTACGACAAGCTTACGGATGCCATCGAGCAGAAGCGCAAAGAGCGTCTTGACCTGCTGAACGGTGCCGACCTGCCCCTGCCGGAGCTGAGTGTGGAAGACGGCGCTCTTACTTATAAAGGCAAGCGCTGGCGGGATATGTCCGGCAGCGACCAGCTCCGGGTGGCCGCGGCCATCGTCCGGCGGCTCAACCCGGACTGCGGCTTTGTCCTTCTGGACAAGCTCGAGCAGATGGATATGACCACGCTGGAAGAGTTCGGCCACTGGCTCGAAGCGGAGGGCCTGCAGGCCATCGCCACCCGCGTCTCCACCGGCAGCGAGTGCCAGATCATCATTGAGGACGGCATGGTCAAGGGTGCTGACCTGCCTGTCCTGTCCGCCGCACCCACGCAGACCAGAACATGGACGAAAGGAGCTTTCTGATGAGCAGCTATTCCATCACCACCGGCATTCTGAACACCCCGGTCAAGGTCGTGCTGTACGGCCCCGAGGGCATCGGCAAGAGCACATTTGCCTCTCACTTCCCGGACCCCGTTTTCATCGACACCGAGGGCGGCACCAAGCGGCTCAATGTTGCCCGCCTGCCCCAGCCCACCAGCTGGGCCATGCTGCTGGACGAGGTGCGGGCCGTCACCCGGGGCGAAGTTTCCTGCGGTACGCTGGTCATCGACACCGCCGACTGGGCCGAGCGTCTGGCCATCGACGCCATCTGCGCCAAAGCCAAGGTGGACGGCCTCGAGGGCTTCGGCTACGGCAAGGGTTACACCTACGTAAAGGAGGAGTTCGGCCGGCTCCTCGATGCCCTCGAGGAGGTGCTGAACAGCGGCCACCATGTGCTGATCCTCGCCCACGCCGCCATCACCAAGTTCGAGCAGCCGGACGCTGCGGGCAGTTATGACCGCTGGACCATGAAAACCACCAAGCAGACTGAACCCCTCCTGCGGGAGTGGTGCGATATGCTCCTCTTCGCCAACTACCAGACCATCGTAGAAAAGAGCGGCAGCGGCCCCAACGCCAAGAACAAAGCCACCGGCGGCAAACGGGTGCTCTACACCACCCACCACGCCTGCTGGGACGCCAAGAACCGCTTCGGCCTGCCGGATGAAGTCCCCTTCGACTACGCCAGCATCGCCCACTGCATCACCGGTCCGGCCTCTGCGCCGCCTGCCGCCCCGAAGCCCGCAACACCCGCCGAAAAGGACATTCTTCCCCCTCCCAGCGCACCGGCACCGCAGCCCAAGCCTCAGCCGGAATCTCCCCGGGAGACTGTTCCCGAAGCCCTGCTGACGCCCGACCTCATGGCGCTGGGCGTCCCCGAAAAGCTGGCCGCGCTGATGAGTGCCAACAACGTCACCCCCGAAGAATTGCAGTTCGTCGTAGGCAAGCGGGGCTATTTCCCGGAAGATATGCCCATCAGGGACTACCCCGCCGACTTTGTGGAGGGCTGTCTCGTGGCCGCATGGCCTCAGGTGCTTCAGATGGTGCTGGACAACCGCGACCTGCCTTTCTGATTTCTTCCTCTTAGGCGCTCCGCGCCCACGCCGGGTTGCGGCTCCCTGCTTCCGCCACTGGCGGCGGTCGTCGTTGTTGCCCCTAACAGGGGAGCTGGCTGCCGCAGGCAGACTGAGAGGTTCACACAATTATAAAGGAGAATACTTATGGCTGACATGAATACCACTACCGACCGCGCTCTTGGCTGGGACGACGAATTTACCAACGTCTCGCAGGACTTCGTGCTCCTGCCCGAAGGCGAATACTACTTCGAAGTCACCGGGATGGAGCGCGCCCGCTTCGAGGGCAGCGCCAAGCTGCCGCCCTGCTCGATGGCAAAGCTGACGCTGAAAATTTTTGGCGGCGCTCTGGGCGATACCACCGTCACCCACCGTCTCTACCTCCACACCAAGACTCAGGGCCTGCTGGGCGCGTTCTTCGAGAGTATCGGCCAGTGCAGGAAGGGCGACACCTTCCGCCCCCGCTGGAACGAGGTCGTCGGCGCCAAAGGCCGCTGCAAGCTGGGCATCCACGATTACGTCAAGAAGAGCGGCGACCACGGCCAGAGCAACGAAGTCATCCGCTTCCTGCCGCCGCCTGAAGAGAAAGCCGCGCCCTCTCAGGGCTGGACGCAGGGGGCATTCTGATGGGAGAAAAACAGGCTCTGCGCCCCTATCAGGAAGCCGCCCGGAAGAGCATCCACACCGAGTGGGAAAATGGCCGTCTCCGCACCCTGCTGGTGCTGCCCACCGGCACCGGTAAGACCATCGTGTTCGCCTCCGTCGCCGCCGATCAGGTGCGGGCGGGCGACCGGGTGCTCATCCTCGCCCACCGGGGTGAGCTGCTGGAACAGGCGGCAGACAAGCTTCAGCGCTCCACCGGCCTCGTCAGCGCGGTGGAAAAAGCCGAGTCCACCTGCCTCGACAGCTGGTATCGGGTGGTGGTCGGCTCTGTCCAGACCCTGCAGCGGCCGGCACGACTCGAGCGCTTTCCTCGGGACTACTTCGGGACGATCATCATCGACGAGGCCCACCATTCCATCACCGACGGCTACCGCCGCATCCTCGACTACTTCGACAGTGCAAAGGTCCTGGGCGTGACCGCTACCCCCGACCGGGGCGATATGCGGAACCTCGGCGAGGTGTTCGACAGCTTGGCCTATGAGTACAAGCTGACCGATGCCATCAAAGACGGCTACCTCTGCCGCATCATGGCCCAGACCGTCCCCCTCAAGCTGGACATCTCCGCCGTGGGCATGAGCAGCGGCGATTATTCCGTAGGCGAGCTTGGCACTGCCCTTGACCCTTACCTGAGCCAAATCGCTGACGAAATGGCAGCACGCTGTGCCGGGCGCAAAACGGTGGTGTTCCTGCCCCTCATCAAGACGAGCCAGAAATTCCGCGATCTGCTGAACGCGAAGGGCTTCCGCGCCGCCGAGGTCAACGGCCAGAGCTCCGACCGCAGACAGGTGCTTTCAGATTTCGAAGCCGACAAGTACAACGTGCTCTGCAACTCCATGCTCCTCACCGAGGGCTGGGACTGCCCCTCGGTGGACTGCGTCGTCGTGCTGCGGCCCACGAAGGTGCGCAGCCTCTACAGCCAGATGGTGGGACGCGGCACCCGCCTCTCCCCGGGCAAGAGCGATCTGCTTTTACTGGATTTTCTCTGGATGACCGACAAGCACGAGCTGTGCCGCCCCGCCGACCTCGTCTGTGAGGACCGTGCTGTGGCCCGGCAGATGACCGACAATCTGGCCGAGAGCGGCGGGCCGCAGGATATTGAGGACGCCGCCGCACAGGCCAGCGAGGATGTGGTGGCTCAGCGCGAAGAGGCGCTTGCCAAGCAGCTGGAAGAACAGCGCCGCAAAAAGGCGAAGCTCGTTGACCCGCTGCAATACGAGATGAGCATTCAGGCCGAAGACCTTTCCGGCTATGTGCCGGCCTTTGGCTGGGAGGCTGGCCCGCCCAGTGCAAAGCAGACTGCCGCACTGGAAAAACTGGGCATCCTGCCCGACGCCGTGGAATCTGCGGGCAAAGCGGCTCTCCTGCTCGACCGTCTCAGCAAGCGCCGGGACGAGGGCCTGACCACCCCAAAGCAGATACGCTGCCTGGAGAAATACGGCTTCCAGCACGTCGGCACGTGGAGCTTCGAGGCTGCACGGCAGATGATAGACCGCATTGCCGCCGGCGGCTGGCGGGGCGCGCCGAAGGGCGTTGACCCCAAGAACTATATCCCGTCTGCTGAGCCGGTCATCGCAGATGATATGTTACTATGGTAATGCGAATGGAACATGAAAATGACATCAAAGAAGCGCTGGACTTCGTCTCCCCGTCCGCCCTGACCTATGAAGAATGGCTCATGGTGGGCATGGGCCTGAAAGAAGCCGGTCTGCCCGTCGCCGTGTGGGAGCAGTGGAGCGCCCGGGACGGCGGGCGGTATCACAAGGGCGAGTGCATCAAAAAATGGGAGAGTTTCCACGGCAGCTCGAAGCCCGTCACCCAGAGCAGCATCTTCCAGCTGGCCTATGAGCACGGCTGGTCCGGCCCTGCAGGCCATGCGCTGGACTGGGGCGATGAGCTGACCGTCGGTCCGCAGCAGCCCGCACTGGTAGACCCCCGCTGGGTCGAAGAGCAGGAGCTTCACCTTCCCGACACATGGGAGCCTGCCCAGCAGCTCAAACGCTACCTGCAGGCCCTCTTCGAGCCGGACGAGTATGTGGCCTATGTCACCGAGAGCTTCATGGCCGCCGACCGCCGACGCCCGGCGAAAGGCTGCTGGGACAGAACTGCCGGGCAGCTCATCGAAGAGCTGGACGCCTGCGGCGGCGACGTCGGCAAGGTCATGGGCGACTGCGACCCGGAAATCGGCGCATGGATCTGCTTCAACCCGGTGGACGGCACAGGCCGGAAGGATGCCAATGTCACCAGCTACCGCTACGCCCTCGTGGAGTGCGACAACATGGAGCCCGGCAAGCAGCTGTCCGCTATCCACCAGATGGAGCTGCCCTGCGCCGCGCTGGTCTACTCCGGCGGCAAGAGCATCCACGCTATCGTCCGGGTCAATGCGCCGGATTATGCTGAGTACCGCAAGCGGGTCGATTACCTCTACGCCACCTGCCAGAAGAACGGTCTGACCCTCGACCAGCAGAACCGCAACCCTTCCCGCCTCTCCCGGATGCCCGGAATCCTGCGGGCGGGGCAGAAACAGGCCCTGCTTGAAACGAATGTCGGCAAAAGCTGCTGGGAGGACTGGTGCGACTGGGTGGAGGCCTGCACCGATGACCTGCCCGACACCGAATGTCTGGCCGACGACTGGGACGACCTGCCCCCGCTGGCCGATGCCCTCATCTCCGGCGTACTGCGCCAAGGCCACAAGATGCTGCTGGCAGGCCCCTCCAAGGCAGGCAAGAGCTTCGCCCTCATCGAGTTGTGCATCGCCATCGCCGAGGGCAAGACGTGGCTTGGCCGCTTCTCCTGTGCACAGGGGCGTGTACTTTATATCAATCTGGAACTTGATAGGCCGTCCTGCCTGCACCGCTTCAAGGACGTCTATACCGCGATGGGTCTTGCGCCGGACAATCTGCGGAACATTGACATCTGGAACCTGCGCGGCGCATCTGTCCCGATGGACAAGCTTGCCCCCAAGCTCATCCGCCGGGCAGGCAAAAAGGGCTACACTGCCGTCATCCTCGACCCCATTTACAAGGTCATCACCGGTGACGAGAACAGCGCCGACCAGATGGCAAAGTTCTGCAACCAGTTCGATGTGGTCTGCCGCGCGCTGGACTGCGCCGTCATCTACTGCCACCATCATTCCAAGGGTGCGCAGGGCGGCAAGCGCAGCATGGACAGAGCATCCGGCTCCGGCGTGTTTGCCCGCGACCCGGATGCCATGCTGGACATGACTGAGCTGACCATCACCGACGCCATCCGGGAGCAGCTGCACAACAAGGCCGCCTGCCGGGTCATCAAAGCGATGCTGGATAAGCGCGGCCATGCCGACGCCTACGGCCCGGATGACGCCCTCAGCAAGAGCCGGATGCTCACCGTCGCCAAAGAGAAGCTTGGCCTCGCCGACCTGCGGGCCATCGACGCCGAAGTGGTTGCGGCTCAGAAGAAAGCCGACAGCATGACTGCCTGGCGCATCGAAGGCACCCTCCGCGAGTTTGCAAGCTTTGCCCCGGTCAACCTCTGGTTTGACTATCCGGTGCATAAGCTGGACAGCGGGCTTCTGGAAGATCTGCAGCCGGACAGCGACTTCCGCACACTGGGCGCAAAGGGCGCGAGCCGCCGCTGGGGTGACAAGGCCAAGCAGTCCAAGGACAGGAAGGCCGAGCTGGACACCGCTTTTGAAGCCTGCATGATGGACGGTGAGGTCACCGTCTACAGCCTCGGTGAGTATATGGATCTGAAGCCCCGCACCGTCAAGAACCGTCTGAAAGAAGACGGGCGCTTCTGGATCGACGGCGAGAAGGTTGGCCGCAAGGAGCCCGGCAGCAGAGGTTAAACGCTCTGTTATATCTGCAATTACATCTTGTTGTAAAAATGCAGAAATAGCCGCTATTTTGCACGACAGCAAAAACTGCAAAAATGCAGAAATAGCCGCTATGACTGCAACATTTGCAGTGCAAAATAGCCTATATATAATAGCATGACTGCACTGCAATGTGTGATGGGGTATCCCAGAGGATGGGGCGACCACAGCCCCCATCCTCCGGGGACCCTCCCCATCACGTTGGCCGCTGATACAAAAAAAGAAAACGAGGTACGAAATGACCACACAGTTTTTTATCCCTATGCGTCCGCCCACCACTACCCATAACGCCAAAGAGCTGCATGCCTACATGAAGGGCGACAAACCCTGCGCCGTGCTGCATGACAGCTCTGAACTGAAAGCCGCCCGTGCCAAGCTCCACGCCTACCTTGCGCCCCACGCCCCGGAAACACCCATCCCGGCGGGCCGTCCGGTGCGTCTGCTGGTCAAGTGGATGTTCCCCGCCGAGGGCCGTCCGGACGGCAGCTGGCGCACTTCCAAGCCGGACACTGACAATCTGGAAAAAGCCCTCAAGGACGAGATGACCCGCCTGCACTTCTGGCATGATGACGCCCAGGTGTGCAGCGAGATCGTCGAGAAGTTCTGGGCCGACATCTGCGGCGTGTTCGTGCAGGTGGAGGAGCTGGCATGACCTATGAAGAGAAAATAAGCTGGCTCTCCCGCTATCGGGAAGCCGAAAAGCTCTATCAGCGGCTCTCCTACCGGCTGGCAGAGGCGCAGGAAGCCACCCGGCACATCACCCAGAACCTCAGCGCTGCGCCGGGCGGCAGCAAGGATGGGCAGAGCCTCGCCCGGGCAGTAGAGCGTGAAGAAGAAGCCGAACGCCGTGCCTACGCACAGCTGGCAGTTCTTGATGCCTTGTTTGCGGAGATCGATGCCGTGCTTGTGCAGCTGGACTCCGCCGAATACTGCGCTCTTCGCAAATACTATCTGGACTGCCTGAAATGGGAGCAGGTAGCCGCAGACATGAATTTCACTTCCCGTGGCATTTTCGCCCTGCGCCGCCGGGCCATTGAACACCTGAAACTCTGAAACTGTGCAGTATCCGTTCATTGTGCGTTCACTCTCTTCCGGTGTAAAATGATACCATCGGCAGAGCCGGAAAGGCCCACCGATACACGCAGCCTCCGCACCATGTCCTCCTTGACGCTTGACCGCATGGTGTGCGGGCTGCTTCTATTATGCCGCCTGAGCGCAATTTGGTGCGCGGCGCGTGTGACCAGACACGGCTGGTTCGATTCCAAGGGCGGCACCATGACGCTGCGTCCCGCCGCAGCAACAGCCTGACGCATGGCCTGCGAAACCGCTTGGGGCTGGCGTGCCGGATGGGAGTCCCTTCTTCTTCCCGTGAGAGTCCGGCGCACCACCGGAGGCCCCGGAATCCGCAGTGGGTTCAAGGATCCCCCACCGGATGTGCGTCAATCACCCTGCACAGAAATGTGCGGGGATTTTTTATGCAGCCGTAGCTCAGCCGCGAGAGCGCTGGCGTGACCAGACGGACGGAGGGCCGCACCCTCCCGGCTGCTCCAACTTTTTTGCAAGAGAGGTGGTGAGGATGACCGACAAGCAGGCACGATTCTGCGAAGAATACATGGTCGATTTGAATGCGACCCAAGCGGCCATCCGCGCCGGATATTCCCCAGCAAGTGCCAAGACCGTGGGGCCGCGATTGTTGGAGAATGTTGGAGTTCAGAAGCTCATCGCCCAGCTTCAGGCTGAGCAGAGTCGCCGCACCGGTGTATCTACTGACCGGGTGTTGCGAGAGCTGGCAAAGATTGCATTCGTCAACGCCGCTGACCTCATCGACCCCAAGACCGCCTCTCTCAAATCCGATGCCAGTCACGATGACCTTGCCGCTGTGCAGTCAGTCAAGGTCAAGATGTTCGGCGAGGATGGGCTTGAGCAGGAAGTGAAGCTGGCCGACAAGCTCCGCGCGCTCGACCTGCTGGGCAAGCACCTCGGGATGTACAAAGACACTTCCGAGAAAGACCCCGCCGCCGATGCACTGGCAAAGGCGAAGGAGCTGCTGGGAGGCGTAGACAGTGCCATTGACTGAGTTTCAGCAGGAATATCTGCGCAACTGTGATCACCGCTGGAACGTCAAGACCGGCGCGACCCGCTCCGGCAAGACCTACCTTGACTGCGCCGTCACCATCCCGAAGCGCATCTGCGCAGCCCGGGGCGAGGGCCTGCTGGTCATGCTGGGCAACACCCTCGGCACACTGGAACGCAACGTACTGGAGCCCATGCGCGGCCTTTGGGGGCCGGAGCTGGTGGGCGTCGTCCGCACCTCGGCCTCCGGAAACATCGTGCAGCTCTTCGGCCACAAGGTCTATGTCCTCGGTGCCGACAACAAAAAGCACATTGCCCGCATTCAGGGCGCGGCCTTCGAGTATGCCTACGGCGACGAGATTACTACCTGGGACGAGGGCGTTTTTCAGATGCTCAAAAGCCGCCTGTCCTGTCCGCACAGTCATTTCGACGGCACCTGCAATCCGGAAAGCCCCTCCCACTGGTTCAAAAAATTTCTTGACAGCGACGCGGACATCTACTGCCAGGCGTACACCATCGACGACAATCCGACTCTCCCGGCCCAGTTCGTGGCCGACCTGAAAAAAGAGTACACCGGCACCGTCTACTATAACCGCTTCATCCTCGGGCAGTGGATGGCAGCCAACGGCGTCATCTACCGCCTGCTGGCCGACAGCCTCGCCGCCGGGGATGGGCGTTTTTTCTGGCCCGCCGAAAAGCAGCTGCACCCGTGGCGAATCCGCATTGGCGTGGACTTCGGCGGCAATGGCTCGAAGCACGCTTTTGTGGCGACGGCCATTCTCCCAGGCTGGTCTGGTGTGGTGGGGCTGGCGTCCCAGCGCATCGACCCGGTGGCGCAGGATGCTGATTTTCTGGCCGACAAGCTCATCGATTTCTGCATCGCGGTCTTCTCCCGCTGGGGCGAGATACAGTACATCTTCTGCGACAGTGCCGAACAGACCCTGATAAACCATATCCGTTCCCGCCTGCGCCGATGCAAGCTGAGCTGGCTTGCTGACCGGGTGGAGAACAGCGCTAAGATAAAAATCACCGACCGCATTCGCCTCACCTGCATCCTGATGGGCAGTGGGCGGTTCTGGCTCATGCCGGAAGCTGCCACCCTGCGGGATGCCCTCGCTACGGCCCTTTACAGCGGCAAGCACCCCGGCGTGGATGAGCGCCTCGACGACGGCAGCACCGACATCGACACACTGGACGCCTATGAGTACACCATCGAGCGCGATTTCAAGAGGTTGACAAACACATGAACATCACCGATTTTCTGGATCATCTGCATAAGACGCGCGGGTGGCGGCTGGATGCCGATTACTACAGCCAGATTGAGACCTGGCGGCAATGGTGGAAAGGCAACGTACCCGGCGTTCATACCCGCGCCGCCGAGTATGCCGACGGCACCAAAAAGCGCACCATTGCCTCCCTGCGGATGCCCAAACGGGTCTGCGAGGACTGGGCGGATCTGTTGCTGAACGACCGCACCACTTTCCAAATCGCGGACGCTACCACCGCCCGGTATCTTCTGGGCGACGATGAGCAGCAGGTGGGCGGACTTCTCCGCGACCTGCATTTCTGGACGAACGCCAACGCGCTGGTCGAGAAAGCGTTCTGGTCCGGCACGGGCGCTTTCGTTTTGAGCGCCGAGAATATGACCGTCGTGAACGGCAAGGCCGTCCCCAGCCCGGACGTCCGACTCAAGCTGGACTACGACCCGGCCCCCTGCATCCTCCCCCTGCGGGTAGTGCGGGGCGTCGTGACCGAAGCCGCCTTTGTTTCCGAGTGTCTGATGGACGGCAAGCCTGCCATTTACTTACAGACTCACACCGGCAACGAGAAGCGCCGCACCATCCGCAATGAATGGTTCCGCGTCACCGACTCCATGTCCGGCACGCCGGTGTTTTCTCCGGTCGAGAAGCCCCCGGAAGGCACGGTGGAAAGCGTCACGGTAGAGGGCTCCCCGCCCTGGTTTGCGCTGTTCAGCCCGGGAGCTGTCAAGAACCTCGACGGCGGCAGCGGGCTGGGCATGAGCGTCTTTGCGGAGGCGCTGGAAGAGGCGCAGGGCGTGGACCTTGCCTTCGACAACTACCGCGAGGACATCCGCCTCGGCCACAAAAAGATATTCTACAGCGCCGACATCTGCCGCAAGGTGGTGGATGATAAAGGTGTGGAGCACTCCATCCCGCCGGACGACGATGTTGTGAGCCAGTTTGTGCATCTGCCCGGCAAAGAAAGCAGCCTTGACCAGACCAGCGAGTACCATGAATACAATCCCGACCTCCGCGTGGAGCAGAATCACCGGGCCGTGCAGGATATGCTGAACCTGTTCTCCTTCAAATGCGGACTGGGATGTCACCGGTACCGCTTCGAGGACGGCAAGGTCACGACGGCCACCGAGTACAACGGCAGCCGACAGGATCTCGTAGCCAGCGCCAACAAAAACCAGATACCCATTGAAGGTGCGCTGATCGCCATCATCCGGGCCATCCTCTGGGCCGCGAAGGACCTGCAGAAGGCCGCAGTCGTCCCCGACACTCCCATCTCGGTGAACTGGGACGACAGTTATATCACCGACGCTGAGACACGGATGACCCAGATGAGGGACGACGCCCTCAGCGGCTTGCTGCCCCGCTACAAGTACCTCTCGGCCCGGTACGGCATCTCCGAAGAGGATGCCCGCAGACTGGCGCAGGAAGCCAAAGACGAAAACCGCCAGCCTGAGCTGACCTTCGGCGGAGGTGTCTGATGCTGGCCCCGGACTACCTCGACCATGCACCCGACCGTCTCGTAATGCTCTGGCAGCAGGCTGAGGACGACATCCTGCGGGACGTGGCCCGGCGCATCGGCAGGATGGACGCCCTGACGCCCACGGCGAACTGGCAGCTCTGGCGCTACCAGCAGACTGAGGCCGTTCGCAAGGATGTGGTGAAGCTGCTGGCCCGGTACAGCGGCAAGAGCGAGGCCGAGATACGCCGTCTGATGCAGGAGGCCGCGATTGCTGCACTGGAAGCCGAGGATGAGATATACTACCACTACGGCAAGGAGCCGACGCCCTTTGAGGAGTCAGCGCCCTTGCAAAACCTGCTCAACGCGGGCTATCGGCAGACGGCAGGCAGCTTCTCCAACCTCACCGCCACCACGGCCAACACCGTCTCCGGGGCTTTCGAGCAGGCGCTGGACAGGGCATGGCTCCAAGTGAGCAGCGGCGCATTCGACTACAAGACCGCCGTCAAGCGTGCTGTGGACGGCCTTGCCGACTCCATGCCCTACGTCACCTACCCCAGCGGCCACAGGGATACGCTGGAGGTTGCCGCCCGCCGGGCCGTGCTCACCGGCGTGAACCAGACCGGCGCAAAGCTGCAGGAAGCCCGGATGGACGAGATGGGGGCCAGCTTCGTCGAGGTGACAGCCCACGGCGGGGCGCGTCCCAGCCATGCCGTGTGGCAGGGCAGGCGCTATCACCGGGGTGGTGCAGTGGACTATCTGGGCCAGCACTACGAGGACTTCGAGTCGGCCACCGGCTACGGCACCGGCGCAGGGCTTTGCGGCTGGAACTGCCGCCACACCTTCTTCGTGGTGTTCCCCGAGCTGAGCAGCCCGCCCGCATGGACGCAGGAGAGCCTTGAGCAGCTCAACGCCCGGAACATCGAGTACGAAGGCAGGCTTTACACCCGCTATGAGATCAGCCAGATGCAGCGCGCCCGGGAGCGGGCCGTCCGCAAGTACAAGCGCCGGTATCTGGCCGAAGACGCCGCCGGGGCTGATACCACCGCAAGCGCGGTCAAGCTCCGTGCTGCCCGGGCAGAGCTGGCCGACTTTGTTTCCCGCACCGCTGGCCGCGTGGACAGCGCCCGGACAAGCGTGCATGGGTTCGGGCGGAGCGAGGCGAGCAGGGCTGCATGGGACGTCCGCCACAACACATTGACAAATGCCGCCGGGCAAACTATCATTAAAGTCAGTAAAAGCGACATCAAAGGGCCTCGCAATGGCATCACTCAGAAAACCAACGCCAAAGGCGGCATCGACCGCAATTATTACGGCGCAGATGGACGTCAGACTAAGCAAATCAGCAACAACGGCCACGGTCATAAAGTCGAAGAAGCCCTTGGCAAGCACGGCGAGCACGCCCATGATTATATTTTTGATGCAACTGGACGCTTGATTGGCCGTCCATCCCGCGAGTTGACAGATGCTGAGCGAAAGGAGAACAGTGATATTTTATGACGGCGGATTCTTTACAGAAGGAGCTTTCTAAAGGCTGGGCAATGCTCGTCTTTCAATATCACGGAAAAGAAGGTCATGTAGACCCTTATGGCACCCAAGACGAAAATTTCTCTTATCTTCTGTGGTACGATGGAGATGAAAAACTCGTTCACAGCATGGAGGACGTCATGAACACCCCCATTTTTGACGGTCATTCACTTTCTGAAATCGCTGGTGACATCTCTGAGATCGACTGGTGCTGACAACAACCAAATACTGCGAGCGTCTTTGCCCATCCGGGCAGGGGCGCTTTTTTCATGCCGTTTTAGCTCATATTGGTCAGAGCAGCTGCCTTGTAAACAGCGGGCCGCCGGTTCGATTCCGGCAGACGGCACCATCGCGGCGGGCAGCGCGTAACCTGCCCGGGATCCATGCGGAAGGCGAACCGCGTTACAAAACCGTAGTTTCACCCAAAGAAAGGGGTTTATTTATGAAGCGTGAAGACGTAAAAGCAAAGATTCCCGGCATCACCGATGAACAGCTCAACTGGCTGATGAGCGAAAACGGCGCTGACATCAACCGCGAAAAGACCATCGCCGAGCAGTTCAAGACCCAGTTCGAAAACACACAGGCCCAGCTCAAGACTGCGCAGGACGGCCTCGCCAAGTTCGACGGCAAGAAGACCCCGGACGAGTACGAGGCCGAGCTGACCAAACTCCGGGGCGATATGCAGGCGCAGGCAGACGGCTTCGCCTTCGACTCTGCCCTGAACACCGCCATCATGGGCAAGAAGGGCCGCAGCGTCAAGGCCGTCCGCGCCCTGCTGGACATGGAGGCCCTCAAGTCCTCCAAAGATCGCACCACCGACATCGACAAGGCGCTGGAAGAAGCCGCAAAGGCCAACCCCTGGGCTTTCGGCGAGGCCGCAGAGGGCGGCAGTGTCCACGTTTCCAGCGGCGCAGAGCACGGCACTCCGCCCACCGGCGACACCGATGCTGTCACCGCTGCCTTCAAAGCGATGAACCCCGGCATCAAAATCGACTGATAGAAAGGAAACATTATGGCACACGAAGCACAGGTTCGTTATTCCAAGCTGGTTGACCTCAAGCTCCGGGCAACGCTGGTCAAGAAGGTCGGTGTTATCTGCAACAGCCGCTATGAGGGCAGCCCCAAGGCCGGCTCGGTCAAAGTCCCTGTCCGCGACACTGAAGTCGCTGTGAACGACTACGACAAGCAGACCGGCGCAGAGCTGACCGGCGGCGACACCACCTATCTCACCGTCAACATCGACAAGGACAAGGCCGTCAATGAGATCATCGACGGCTTCGACGCCGCCAGCGTCCCCGACGATCTGGTGGCTGATCGTCTGGACAGTGCCGGTTATTCTCTGGCGCTGCAGGTGGATTCTGACGGCTCTGTGGAGTTGACCACCGCAGGCACTGCCTTCGGCACCACCACCGCCCTGACCGAGAAGACCATCTACGGCAACATCGTGGACGCCCGCACCAAGCTCTCCACCGTCCATGTTCCTACCGAAGGCCGCTGGCTGTTGGTCTCGCCCGAAATCTATGGTCTGCTGCTGAAGAGTCCCGAGTTCATCAAGGCGTCTGACCTTGGCGATGCTGTCGTCCAGACCGGCGCTGTGGGCCGCATCGCTGGCTTCACCGTCTTTGAGGATTCCACCCTCGGCGAAAACGTGGAGTACATCGCCGGTCATCCCAACTGGTTTGCCTTCATCGACGAGTGGGCCGTCCCCGTCTATGTGCAGGATCTCAATGGTTCCAGCAAGTACATCGGCGCGTCCGCAGTCAAAGGCCGCAAGGTCTACGCCTTCAAAGTCACCAAGCCCCAGACCATCCTCATCAAGAAGAAAGCGTGACCGAACCTCTCAGTCTGCCTGCGGCAGCCAGCTCCCCTAACAGGGGAGCCTAAAAGGAGCTGATTTTTTTGAATTACTGCACCTATGACCAGTATGCAGCCGTCGGCGGCACGCTGGACGAAGCTGCCTTTGCCCCTTTGGCCGCACGGGCGTCCCGGCTCATCGACCGGATGACCTTTGGCCGGGCCGAGGGCCATGCCGCAGCGTGCGAAGGCTGTGCAGAGGCACTGGCGGACGCCTGCATCCAGATCATCGACGCAGCGAACGCCGTGCAGAGCGCCTGCACGCCGCCCGGCGCGTCCAGCGTCTCCAACGATGGCGTGTCCATGACCTTCACCTCCGGCGCACTGGCCGAACGGCTGGCTGCAGAGGCGCAGGACATCCTCGCCAACACACTGGGCAGCGACCCGCACAATCTGCTGTATCGGGGGTGTTTCTGATGCAGACCCCCGTCACGGTCGTCATGCTGCTACACGACACGGCCACCGAAGCCGACCAGCCGGTCTGCAAGGTGCTCACGGGGTGCAGCTGGCGGGAGACGCGCCGCACCTCGGCCTCCGGCGACCCCCAGAGGGTGGTGCATATCCGCCTCCCGCCTGCACCGGGTTATCTGCCCTATCCCCAGTGGGCGCGTCTGCCCCCGGCAGAAAAAGCCGCGCACTGGACGCTCAAGCGGGGCAGCAAGCTCCTCTGCGGCGCTGTCCGCAGCCTGACGGAGGCCGAATACGCCGCCCTCGAAAAAACGCACATCTGCTGTACGGTGGCGAATGTCTCGGACGACCGGGGTGTCCCGCTGCCGCATTTTCATGTGGAAGGGAGCTGACACCTCATGTCCAAGCCCATTTTTGACCAGCCCTGCGGCCTGAAATATCAGGTGGACGGCATCAGGATGGAGCTGAGCTGGCGTTCCGACTTCGGCGCAGAAAAGACCGCAGCCCTGCAAAAGGCCCAGTTCGCCCTTGCGCAGGAAGCCGCGCGGCTCATCGACGCCTATGTGCCGTTCGATACCGGCGCACTGAAAAGCAGCGTTCAGACCGCATCCAACTACGACGAGGGTCTTTTGGTGTACAACACCCCTTACGCCCGAAAGCAGTATTACCTCCATGCCGAGGGCACCGACCTGCGCAGCTGGCACGGCGCTTATGATGAAAGCGGCACCTGGCAGGAGGACAAATACAAGGGTCTGCGCGGCTCCTACTGGGGCCAGCGGGCTATTGCTGATGTGGGCGAACATCTGGCCCTCTTCGGAGCCAAGGCCGTCACGACCTTCTGGGGAGGGATGGGACACTTATGAGTGAAAAAGCCACCATCACCGCGATGAGGGAATGGCTCAAGACCTGCCCCCTCATCGCCGAGGAGCAGAGCGAAAACGGTGCGGCCTTCCGCATTTCCGGCCTCTCGCCGGAGCCTGTGGCCGAGTTTTCCATCGAGGACAGCCCCACCGACCCGGTGACGGCTGTTTTCTTTTCCGGCCGCAACCTCGCCAAGAGCTACATCTTCGTTTCCCGCCGCGACTACAGCGAGGCCCAGAGCGTCCAGATCGCGAACAGCGGCTTTTTTGAGCAGCTGACCGAATGGGTGCTGGCCCAGAACGACCGGCATCATCTGCCCCGGCTGGATGGCCGCAAGGAAGCGTTGCGCGTTTCAGTGACGTCCAGCGGCTACATCGTCACGGCCAGCGCGGGCAGCTGTAAGATGCAGATGCAGCTGCGGCTCGAATATTACCAGCCCAAGGGCTGAAACGAAAGGAGTTTTTCCTATGACTGTTACCGAAGCCGTCAAGCTGTCGGGCCTGACCCCCAGCGCCGACTATACCGGCGTGGAGACCACCGACGACTTCCTGCTGGCCGTCCAGACCGAGGCCAGCCAGACCGACGTGAAAAACTGGGTGGTCTGTGCCGACCACGTGCGGGAGCACAGCGGCGCACTGAACGCCTCCACCACGGACAACACCTACATCCGCACCGGCCCTGTCACCACCAAGGGCAGTGTCCAGCGTACCCTCTCCATTCAGGGCGACCGCTACGTGGGCGATGCTTTTCAGGACTTTCTGCTCTCCCACAAGATCGCGTTCGGCTCCGGCCAGAGCGTGGTGGTGCCTTATGTTTACTTCTCTCTCCGCACCGGCAAGGGCGAGAAGGGCGAAGGCGCGCTTATCCTGACCAGCGATGTGGGCGGCAGCGCCGGCGCGAATGCCACCTTTGCCGCCGATTTCAAGGGCATCGTCACCCCGGCTGAGTTCGACTATAACACCGCCATCGCGGGCTGAGAGAAAGGAGCACCGATAAATGCTGATCCATGGACAGGAATTTGATTTTTCGCTTCTGAACGCCAACGACCTCGACCGTCTGGAGGACGCACTGGACGAGATGACCCGGGAGGGCGAGGCCGAGACAGCCCGGTGCGAACGGGAGAATGTCCGCCTGGGCGACCGTCTCCGCGCACAGGCCCGCGTTTCCATGCGCGGCCTCGACAAGATCTTGGGCGCAGGGGCATCCGCCCGTCTGGGGCTGAACGAAAACGATGTCAGCCGTCTGTACGACGTCCTCGACGAGATCACGCAGGCAGCCGCTGCTGAGAAGGCTCGTTATTCCCGCCCAGCGGCCGTCCCCCAGAACCGCGCCCAGCGCCGGGCTGAGAAGCGCAAGAAGGACAAGCACAAGCCGCCCGTGAGCTATCCGGGCCAGCCTGCCGCCGCCCAGATGGTCGAGCGGGTGGATAAGGCCGCCCGCCGCAGGCAGCTTCTGACCGAGCTGGCGGCTCTGGATAATGGCTGACATCCTGCTGGACAAACTGCCCCGCGCGTGGGCAGGCAGGCCCATCGACTGGGATTTCCGGCCTATGGTCTGGTTCAACGGGCAGTATCTCCGCCTTCCGGAGGACGAAAAGGGCCTGCCTGAGCTGGCCCGGGAAACCATTCACCGTTTTTACCGCGTGGCCGTCCCGCCGGAGGAAGAGGTGGACGCTTTCAAGGCGCTGGTGGAGTTCTACACCGCAGGCCCGCAGGAGGTATCCGACCGCCCCGGCAGCAGCCGCACCGAGGAGCTGGCGCTGGACTACATCACCGACGGCCCCGCCATCGTCGCCGCGTTCCAGCAGGCTTACGGCATCGACCTCACCCGGGCAAGGCTCCACTGGTGGCGGTTCAAGGCCCTCATGTCCAACCTGCCCGAGGAGACCCAGCTGGTGAAGATCATCGGGTTCCGGACTGCTGACCTCACGCAGTTTCAGGGCGAAGAGCGGGAGCGGCGTGCCGAGCTGAAGGAACGCTTCGCGCTGCCCGCTGCCCTGCGGAAAGGAGGCGGTCGCATTGTCACCCTGCAAGACCGCAACGAAGCCTTTGCGGCCCGCTTCCGGCGCTGACCGCGCCCCGGTGCTCTGCCCCCTGTGCGGTCGGCCTCTGCCGGTCTGGGCCATCCCGGAAGCCAGCGCCCGGGGCATCTGGGTCAAATGCAAGAACCCGGCCTGCCGCAAAGAAATCGAAATAAAACTCTAAGCCTGTGCCACTGTGCCTGCGCTCTTTTTCGTAAAGAGAGGTGGACACATTGGCCGCAGATTTTTGCATTACCGGCGAAGTAAAGCTCAACAGCGACCCGGCTGAGAAAGCCACGAGCAAGTGGACGGTGGCCGCAGGCCAGCTCATCGCGGACTTTGCCAAGAAAGCTGCATCCAGCCTGCAAAGCGTGGTCAAGAGCGGTCTGGACTACAACCGCAGCATGGAAAGCTATCTGACCAACTTCAAGGTCATGCTGGGCGACGAACAGCTTGCCGCCGAGAAGCTGGAAGAGATCCGGAAGATGGCGGCGTCCACGCCCTTCTCCCTGTCCGACCTGACCGAGGGGACCCAGACCCTCTTACAGTTCGGCGTCGCGGCGGACGACACCACCGGCGTACTGAAACGTCTGGGCGATATTTCGCTGGGCAACGCGGACAAGCTCCAGACCCTCGTGCGGGCCTACGGCAAGATGTCCTCGGCCCAGAAGGTCACGCTGGAAAACGTCAACATGATGATCGACGCGGGCTTCAACCCGCTCAATCAGATCTGCGACGCCACCGGCGAAAGCATGAGCGCCCTCTACAAGCGCATCTCGGACGGCAAGGTCAGATTCAACGAGCTGGAAGCCGCCGTGGCCGCTGCCACCAGCGAGGGTGGGCAGTTCTACAACGGTATGCTGGAGGCCAGCCAGAACTTCAATGGCAGGCTGTCTACCCTGAAGGACAACGTGGCCGCGCTGACCGGTGAACTGACCAGCGGGCTGTTCTCGGCTCTCGGGGACATCCTCGTCAAGGCAAACGAGCTGGTCGTCTCCATCACCGAGGACGACGCCAAAATGGCCGCGCTCAAGGAGACCATCGGCGTCCTGACGGCGGCAGTCGTGGCCGTCACGGCGGCAGTGCTGAGCTATAAGGCGACCGTGGCGGCAGCTACAGCTATCACGGCGCTGCATACCGCTGCCACCACCGCGATGGCTGCGGCCCATAAAGCTGCCGCCGCAGGAGCTACCGGTCTGCAAGTGGCACAGGCGGCATTGAATACCGTGCTTTCGGCCAACCCTATCGGGCTTGTGGTGGCCGCTCTGGCCGCTCTGGCGGCGGGGCTTGTGACCGCCTATCACACCAGCGAGGCCTTCCGCTCTGCTGTCGATTCAGCATTTTCGGCCATTCAAAAGACAGCCTCGAATGTCATCGGTTCGGTGGTGGACTGGATCAATGAGCTGGTGGCCCGCATCAAGGGTGCAGCCGCCGCGCTGGGCTCTCTGAAAAACGGCCTCGGTGCAGCAAAAGATGCCTACAACGAGGCTTATTCCGACTCTATCGGCAGCTATCAGCAGTCGAAAAGAGATAAGGCAAGCCAGAGCCGCCTCGACAAGCACAATGAGCGGGTCGCACAGTCTCAAGCTGACGCGGCCCGCAGTTCCGACTCTTCCGGCGCGGCGGCATCTGCCACCGTTGCGGCCGCTGCGGCCACCTCTGCCGCCAAGAGCACAAAACAGGCCACGGCGGACATCATCAAATCCATCAGCGACACCACCACTGCGGTCAAGGACGGCGTGACCACCACCACCGAGACTGTCACCGAGACGCTGTCCAACGGCACCACCCAGCAGAAGCAGACCATCACCTCCACCAGCCGTCAGATGGTGGACGGCGTCCTCAAGGACATCAAAACCGTGGAGACCATCGCGGCGGACGGCAGGCGGACGGTCAGCCAGACCATGGAGACCGTGCGAGACGTAGTGAACACCGTGACGGCCACCACCACGGCCCTCGCGGACGGGGTCAAGACCACCACCCAGACCGTGACCAAGACCCTCGCGGACGGCACCACCGAACAGCAGCAGGTCATCACCCAGACGCAGGACAAGGTCATCGACGGAGCGCTCCGCACGGTGGAGACCGTCAAGACCATTGCCGCCGACGGCACCGAGCAGGTGGCCGAGACCATCAAGGACAGCTCCGCCAAGACCTTAGACGGCCTTTGGAAAGAGATTCAGGACCGCGCCAACGAGGGCATCCTCGGCACGGTAGACACCCTGTGGGAAGCCGTGAAGAGCGGCGACTGGGTGGGCATCGGCAAGTGGGCGGCATCCGCCCTCTACTCGGGCCTCACCGCCGACCAGAAGCAGCAGCTCACCGACTATGCCCTCTCGCTGGTGGACGGCCTGAACGGCGTCCTCGGCGACGCGGCGGGCAGTCTGGCGCAGACGGCGTGGAGCCTCGGGCAGAGCCTCTACAACGGCATCACCGGCAAGTTCGGCGACATCTCCTCCATGGCCGTCAAGATGGGCGGCACCCTGAAAAGCGTGTTCGGCGCACTCAAGGTCCCGCTGGCCGCTGCGGCCAAGGCCATCAGCGCCGGCCTCTCCGGCGGTCTGCTGAGTATGTTCCCCGCCATCTATGCGGGCTTCGCCGGCATGATTGGCACCATCGGCGCAGCCGTCGAAGGGATGCTGGCCGCCATCAGCGCGGCCCTCACCTCCACCCTCTTCGGCATCCCGGCGGGCCTCGTGGTGGCCGCTGCCGCCGTCGCTCTGGGCGTCGCCATCGCGGCCATCGTGTCCAAGCTGGGCGGAAGCCGCAGCGGCGGCGGAAGCTCCTCCGGGGGCGGCAGCGGCGGGGGCGGGAGCTCCGGCCTCGACATCGACACCCCCAGCATCACCGACGGGTCGAACAAGCTGACAGACACCATCGACGCCAACACCGCAAAGCTCACCGAGATCAACAAGTCCCTCGCCAAGCTGGTCAAGAGCGCAAACGCCCTTGTCCTCAGCGACAACATGGCCGTGAGCAGCCGGGTGGCAGCATCCGGCACGGCGCAGATCGCCGCCGCTGCCGGCAGCTACCGCGAGGGCGACACCAACATCACCCAGAACATCTACTCCAAGGCCCACACCGCCGCCGACCTCCAGCGCGAAGCCCGCTGGGAGGCCGACCGCGCCAAGGCCCAAAAACGCTGAAAGGAGGTCCACCATGCGCAAAGACCATCTCCGCCTCGTGACGGACGCCGGGGCCGCCCTCGACCTCGGCTGGGACTACGGCATCCCCTACCAGATGGATGGCCTCTCGGGCGTGGACGTCACCCTCAAGACGGCGCAGGGCGTCAACCAGCAGGGTGTGACGGTAGAGGGGCAGAGCGTCGAAGGCGTGGTCCACGAGGTCATCGCGGACTTCTGGGGGCCGGACAGGGAGGCGCAGGCTGACCGCTTTTTGCAGCTGCTGCCCTTTTTCACCTCCGGCACCGCCTATTTCGGGGACAAATACTTCTCCCGGTTCTTCCTGCAAAAGACCCCCTACACCGTCCAGCTCCACCCTTACCCCCGGCTGGACTTTATGCTCTACCGCCCCAAGCCCTACTGGTACAGCCTCGAGAGTCAGAACGCCGTCATGGGCGGCTTCATCCCGCGCTTCTTGTTCCCGGTCTGCTACGACAGCCACCAGTACAGCGAGTGGCGGCAGAGCTACTTCCTCAACATCCGCAACCCCGGGGCGCTGCCGGTGCCCTTTACGGCCAAGCTCCGCTCCACCGGGCTTGTGGTCAACCCCGCCATCCGCAACTCCGTCACCGGAGAGCACATCGGCTTCGACACCACGCTCAAAGCGGGTGAGGTGCTGGAGATCTACCGCACCACCACCGACCGTCTGGCCGTCAAGCTCACCCGGGACGGCATCGAGTCCAACGCCTTCGCCCTGCTGGACGAGGACTCCGACCTCACCGAGCTGCACCCCGGGGACAACGTCCTGACCGCCGACGCCGACAGCGGCAAGGCGGGCCTGCAGGTCAGTGTGAGCTTCTACCCGATGATCGTCGGCATCCTGCCGGAGGTGATGAAATGACTTTTGACGTCTTGGATGAAACGACCCTCGCCCGCCTCGGGAACATCGGCGTATGGGTGTCGGTGTACTGGGACGAGCCGTACAACTCCGAGGGCAGCTTTACCCTCGAGGTGCGGCCTACACCCGAGAACATGGAGCTGCTGCGGGAGGGCCGCTGGCTCGTCCGCACCGACGCCGTGGCCAAAGTGCCCATGCGCATCTGCCACCGCTCCAACGAGAACGAGGACGCCAACCTCGTCGTCACCGGCTATCCGGCCACGTGGATCTTCACCAAGCGGGTCAGCGTCTCGGCCATCAAGAAGGAGAATGCCGAGGCCGCCATGCTGGCCCTCGCCAAGGCAGCGGCTCCGTGGCCCAAGCTGGAGGTGGCCGAGCCGAAGGGCTTTGACACCACCTTTGAGCAGCAGACCAGTGGCGCGACCCTGTTTGACTATTTCAAAACGGTGGGTTCTGCCTGCGACCTCGGCTTCCGGGTCGTCCTCATGGGTAAAAACAGCACAAAAAAGCTAATGTTCGAGGTCTTCCGGCCCACCGCAGACCCCAACAACCGCTTCTCGCCCAAGTGGGGCAGCCTGCGGGAGGCCAGCTGGGCCTTCGGCGACGGCAGCTATGCCAACGTCGCCCTCGTACTGGGGGCGGGCGAGGGCGAGGAGCGGGCCATGGTCTGGGCAGGCGACACCGAGGCTGAAGGAGCGGAGCGCCGGGAGATGATCGTGGACGCCCGGGACATCCAGCCGGACGAGGACAGCGGCGAGACGGTCAAAAGCGACAGCTACCTCAAGAAGCTGGCCGACCGGGGCGCGTCGAAGCTCCTCGAGCAGCTCCGCACCGGCAGCATCGAGATGACGCTGGACGCCGACGGCCTCGAGCCGGGCGACGTCTGCTTCTGCTCTCTGCCGGATCTCGGCTACAAGGCCACCGTCCGGGTGGCCGACATCATCATCCAGAGCCAGACCGATGGCACTACCCGCACCGCGCGGCTGGGCACACCGGTCTGGCACAAGAGCTAGGAGGCGATATTTTGAGCACCGCAGGCATCGTGACCTACCCTCTAGAAGGCGCCACCTACGACGCCGAGGACGCTGCGGCCTACTTTTCCACCCGCACCAGCGGCGTCTTCTCCACGGAGGAGGACTTCGCCGTGGCCCCGGCAGAGGGCACCAGCGTGACCGTCAGCGGAGGCCGGGCGTGGCTGCATCCCAGCCGGTGGGCCGGATTCAGCGTCACCGCCCGGGAGGACACCACCCTCACCCTCCCGCAGGCGGACAGCTATCTTCCCCGCATCGACCGCATCGTGCTGCGGTACGACGCCACCAGCCGCATCACCACCCTGCAGGTCTTGCAGGGGGCCGCAGGCTCCTCGCCGACGGCCCCGGACATCTCCCGCACCGAGATGGTCTACGACCTTTGCCTCGCCGAGGTCGCCCGGTCGGCGGGGCAGACTTCCCTCACCACCGCCGACATCACCGACACCCGCGCCGACGCCGCCCTCTGCGGCCTCATGCGGGACGGCGTCACCGGCATCCCGATGAATGCGCTGGGCGCACAGGCGCTGGCAAAGGCCAAGAAGACGGCGGCGCTCTGTGATGCGCTGCTGCAAAGCTACACCGGCGGCTATCTCGGCATCTGGCCCGTCACCCTGACGACCAGCGGATGGGCGAAGTCCAACGACCTTCCCAGCTACCCCTACAAGCAGACCGCCGAGCTTCGCGCCGCCCGAGAGTCCAGCAGACCCGAAGCCGTACCCGCCCTCGACAGCTTCAACACAGCCATCGCGGCAGGCATCGCAGGCGTATGCGAGACGAAAGACGGCACGATCACCTTCTGGGCCGAAGAGGTGCCGGAGCAGGACATCCTGATGCAGGTGATGCTGCTGGGGAAAATGACTGCAGAAAATCAACAGGAGGCATGATATGATCGAACTTAGCGTATCTCTTGCCTCCAACGGTGCTGTAAAGCTGGCAGGCTATGAGCAGATGCTGCGCTTCGGCTACACCAAGAACCGGGGCGTGTACCGCCTTGCTGTCACCGCTTCCGGTGAGTGGGAAGGGCTGGCTATCCGCTGCTTCTGGCACGCCCCGGACGGCAAAGACCCGCCCTCCTTGCTGGTGGTGGACGGCTATGTGGATGTGCCTGCCAGCGTGACCGCACAGCCGGGCAACGGCTGCATCACCTTTGAGGGCAGCGACGGCACAAAGACCGTGACCAGCGCTGACCTGCGCTACCGGGTGGCCGCAAACTCCGGCACGGAGGACGGCACAGAGCCGGAACCGGGAACGCCCGCATGGCAGGCTTTTGTGGATGCCGTGAAGGAATCGGCAGCATCTGCGGAACAGTCCAAAACGGAAGCGCTGGACGCGGCAGAGCGGGCCGGGGCATCTGCCCAAAAGGCCGAGCAGGCCCTTTCTGACACCATCACCGCCAAAGAGGACGCACTGAAAGCCATCGGTGACAAGCAGACCGCCGCCACGCAGGCTGTGGACACGGCCCGGGACAAGGCCCTCCAGCAGGTGGAAGCCTCTACAGAAGCCGCCCAGACCGCTGCCAGTGAAGCCGCCGCCAGTGCGGGCAATGCAGACCAGAGCGCCCAACAGGCCTCCGACAGCTTGCAAGAGCTGAAAGATGGCATTGCAAGCGGAAACTTCAAAGGCGAGAAAGGTGACAAGGGCGACACTGGCCCCATCGGCCCGGTCGGCCCGCAGGGTGAGCAAGGCCCTCAAGGCCCCACGGGTGCTACGGGCGCCACTGGCCCACAGGGCGAAAAAGGTGATACCGGCCCGCAAGGCCCTAAAGGTGATACTGGCCCTGCCGTAGCACTGGACACCACCCTCACCCACGAGGGCGAAGCTGCTGACGCAAAAGCCACAGGTGACGCGATCAGCGCAGTAAAGGCGCGGCAGAACATCCTTGTGGGCACTGAGACAGGCAACCCTATCGCCGTTGACGATGCGTTCTCTGCGCCCCTGTGCGGCCTGACCGTGTACGGCAAGAGCACGCAGGACGGCACACCCACGCCGGATGCACCTGTGCCTATCGTGAGCGCTGGTGACGATGGGAGCGTGGCGGTGAAGGTGACGGGAAAAAACTTGCTGGACTCGGCTCTTATGAATCCGGCAATTAGTGCCAAAGGGATATCTGCCAAACAAAATTCAGATGGGAGTTATACAATAAGCGGAACACCCATAGCCGATAACACTATTCCCATATGGCTTGGTGGTAATTGGAGTAACACCGTCCCCCTTTTTACAATTCCACCGGGAAGTTACTATTCAAATGTTTGGATTTATTATTATGATGGAAAAACCAGAACGAGCAAAAAAGACGCATTTACGCTATCAGAACCCTTTAGAATAACTGGAGTTATGTATAGCCAACCATACGCCATCAATGAAAGATATGATTTCCTAATTGCCCCACAGCTCGAACTCGGCACAACCGCCACAGTCTACTCCCCATACCGTGAACAGCTCCTCACCCTGCCCACTCCCAACGGCTTACCCGGCATCCCTGTCACATCTGGCGGCAACTACACTGACAGCACAGGCCAGCATTGGGTGTGTGATGAGGTAGACTTGGAGAGAGGAATGAAGGTGCAGAGGGTGAACGCTGTAGACTTGTCAACCTGTAATATTACAGGTACCACTAAGCTTGCGGTAACAAAACGACTTTCGATTCTGTTGCCGATACGTGGTCGCGATTATAAAACAGAAGCCCTATGCAATAAACTGCAATTTATCGTTTCGTTTACCCAAGATTCCCCGCACTTTTATGTAGACACAGCCAATGCGCAAGTTTTTATTCCCATTGGCGCTAAAAACCCGGAAGAAGGAGAATACATTTTATTCTACGCTCTCGCTACCCCCATCGAAAACCCGCTCACTCCTGCCGAAATTGCCGCCTACAAAGCTCTCACAGCTTACGGCCCTGACACGGTGGTGCAGGCGAGTGACGGTGCGGGGGTCAAGCTGGTGTATCAGAGGGACGTGAACATCGCCATCAAACGCATTGAGGACGCAATCGCGTCCATGACCTAAGGAGGTACACATGGCTATCAAAAGTAAAGCCCGGCATGACCTGACCCTGCGCTCCATCAAGCGGGAAATCGCCGCAAGACGCGACGTGGCATACTGGCTGGACAAGGCGTACACCCATCTGGACAGCGGCCTGCTGACGGAGGACGACATCGCAGAGGTGGAAGCCCTTGCACAGGCGTACTACGATGCACTGGATGCTGAGGACAAGGCGGACGCCGAGGAAATTACCCAGTAAGGAGGTTAACCTATGGCATTAGGCAGCGTAAGCGTCCCCGGCGTAAGCAAGAAAGCAAAAGAAAGGATGATGTACATGGATGGCAAGCCGCACCTCTTCAGCGCTGCCGGACAGGCAGCACGGGAGGTGTGACCATGGCACTCGGTTCTGTAAGCATCCCTCCCTTCACCCGGGCGGAACTCGTGCGCCTGATAAATCAGAAGTCGTACCCGGATGGGAAGCTGGTGTACACCGGCGCGACATCCTTCACCTATAAAAGCGACGGCTTACTGACGCTCCCAGATGAAGTCGATTATGTAAAATTGACCTGCCAATCATGCAGCTCGAACACCCCTGAGTACGCAGTGCCAAATGGAACCAAGCTTGCAAGAGGCTCCAGCATCCCAACTAACGGAGTGGGGATAAGCTTCAGCAGCGAGGGTCTTTTGAAATTTGTGGGCTACAACTCCGTCTATAAACCTTATGGAGCCTCTTACATCGTCGAGGGCTACCACTACTACTGACAAAGCGAAAAGCAGCCCCGGGGTGGGGCTGCTCAAAAGAAAGGTCGTGACTTTTATGTCGATTCGTGAATACAGCCTCAGCCGGGACTCCACCCGGCAGCTCTCACCCAGCTTCAAGGTGCGGGAGTTCGCCTGCAAGGGCAGCGATGTCGTGCTCCTCGACGACGAGCTGGTGGTGCTGCTGCAGTGCATCCGGGAGCACTTCGGCAAACCGGTACATATCACCAGCGGCTACCGCACCGCCGCCCACAACGCCGCCGTGGGCGGCAGCAAGTCCAGCCAGCACCTGCTGGGCCGGGCAGCGGACTTCTACGTCGAAGGTGTGGACGTGGCCGCTGTGGCCGCCTACGCCGAGACCCTGCTGCCCGGGCGGGGCGGCATCGGGCGCTACCCGAAGGACGCAAAGCATCCCAAGCGCAAGACCGGCTGGGTGCATATCGATACCCGGGCGAATAAGAGCCGGTGGAGTATGTGAGGGGGTGATTCCGATGCAGTTCATCCTCGAATACTGGGCACAGTGGGCCTTTGCGCTGATGGGCGGGGCCGTCCTCGCGGCCATCCCCAAGATCAAAGCCCTCTGGCAGGCCGTGCTGGCCCTCCTGCACGACCGAATTTACACCGAGTGTTACCACTTCCTCAGCCTCGGCCACATCACCCCCGACGGCCTGCGCAACCTCACCTACCTCTACAAGACCTATCACATGATGGGCGGCAACGGCACCGGCACGGAGCTGTATAACCGCGCCAAGGCCCTGCCCATCCACGACTGACCGCCCGACCCCCGTCGGGAGAAAGGACACACCATGAACGCACATATCACCACCACCCGCACCGTCTCCGCTGCCACCATCGCCCGCACCGCTGTGCTGGCTCTGGCCCTCATCAACCAGATTCTGAGCGCTCTGGGCAAGCCCGTGCTGCCCATCGAGAGCGCCCAGCTCGAACAGCTCATCTCCACCGGCTTCACCACCGTGTCTGCGCTGGTCAACTGGTGGTTCAACAACAGCTTCACCAAGGAGGCCATTCAGGCCGACGCCGAGTTTGAGCGCCTGAAGAAGAGCGTGAAGTAAGAGACCGGCTATAACTGCATAGCATGACAACGCCCCCGCTTCGGATAATCTCCGTAGCGGGGGCATTTTTGCTTATTTCTTCATCAGCGCAAGTATATGCCGCATTTCTTCCGTTGCGGCTTGAATCTCACCGCAGAGCTGTTCAACCTCTGCGACGCAGCTGACCAAATCAAGTGTCTTGATATATTCGATTTTTCGCCCTATATCCGAGAATTTTTGTCCAACACGACCCAGCTGTTCTTCTGGAAAGTTCATACATCCACCGTTCTGTCCTTTTTCTCAAATCGATTTCACAACAATTATCTATTACTTAATTCATTGAAAATTTTGCCAAAAAGTCTCCATTTTCGATTTTGAGCCACCCAATGTTGCGGTTTTTGTTGCGGTTTTCTTCGTCCGGCTTAGAGCAAATAAGAAAAAATCCTACAAATCAGTCAAATTTTGACGCTGATTTGTAGGATTTCTGGAGCTACTGATCCGATTCGAACGGACGACCTGCTCATTACGAGTGAGCTGCTCTACCGGCTGAGCCACAGTAGCACATTGCACTCATTGCAACGTGTAGTATTTTACCATAAAAGCCGGAAGCTGTCAATATTGATTCGCAACTTTATCGGACGATTTTTTCATATCTTCTCTGTCGCTTCCAACGGTACGGCTCAGCTCACAGACTGCAAAGCAGCATCCGGCAAAGATCAGCAGCGCACAGTCTGGCGGGAGGCGGCGCATCGTTATGACCTGCCCGCACAGGGTGCTGAAGGTCTCCTGCGCCCGTTGAGGAAGCAGAAGATAAAACAGCAGCAGGGAAAGCGGCAGATGGAGCAGCCGGGCGCGGTACAGTGGGCGGAGCGTCATTTCCGACGGGCAGATGGTACGCACCTGCATCAGAACAGAAAGTCCCTGTACGCTCAATGCCGCACAGCACAGCATACTTGCAAACCGACCGCTTTGGGCCGCCAGATCACAGCCAGAGCAGACTTCCAGCAGCATCGCACAGAAGACTCCCGCGCCGGAGGGCAGCACTTCCCCTGCTCCTGCGGCCAGCATCCGGAAGAACAGGACAAAGGCGCAGAGCTTTACATAAGTCTGTGCGGCCTGTGCAATGATGCTGTCCAGCCGGAGAACACGAGCCTCGGAAGGATTGGTCTCCGACCGCTTTGATGCGAGTGGAGGCCCCAGCCGTGCCAGAAGAGCGGCACACAGATAACCCGCCATCACCTGCGCAAGGAACAGCAGAACGCCCAGCTCTGCGCTGCCCAGCATCGATCGTCCTACCGTCAGTATCACAAAGGAAGGGCCGGAACAGACACAGGCTGGGAGGATGGCGTCTGCCTCTTGGGCTGTGAGCTGCCCGGAATGGACGGCCTCCGCCGCTGCGCTGGCCGCCGGGGCAAAGCCTCCCAGAAATCCAACGAGGAGCACCCTCCCTGCTGCCGGAGCACGCACCCCGATAAGCCGTTCCACAGGATAAAACGGCAAGCCCAGTACACCCGCTGCCGGACACTGGATCAGCAGCGTGGATACGATGAGGAACGGAAACAACGAGAGCAGCAGAGAACCGCCGCAAAGCGCCAGCCCCTCCCGTAAAGCCTGCGCACAACGCTCTGGTGCGGCAAAGGGCAGAAGCCCCGCTGCCAATGCTGCCAGAAAATATCCCATGTCCCGGATTTTCTCTTTCTGAATCATATGCGCACCCTCCATTTCCATATATATGTGGTAATTGGCAGCATTTTGCACGGCGGGAGGGAGCAGCGTGGGAAGAAAACAAAAGCAAAGATGCTCCCCGCGCGGCTGGTTCCGGCGGATGTTCCGTCAGCCGCCCCAGAACTTCTACGGACGGGCCTCGTTTTACCTGTGCGGAGGACGGATGGAGATCGAACAGTTCCGGCGCATCCTCTCCTATGAGGAAGGCAAGCTCTGCCTCGAGCTGGGCAGGGGCATCCTGACCGTTTACGGCGACGATTTGAAGATCGAAACGCTCTCTGCCCGGCGGCTCACCCTTTGTGGGCAGATTCTGCGGACGGACTTCTCGAAAGAATAGGAGCTTTTATCATGGAACTGATCCAACACTGGGCAGGCATCTCCTTTTCCGCACAGAATGGCGATCCCGAAGGGCTGCTGACGGCCGCCGCAGCCGGAAGCCTTCCCCTGTCAGATGTCGTCCCCCGGCCCGGCGGATTTTCGGCCCGATGCGCTGCATGGCATTACCGGAAGCTGGCTGCTCTGGCCCGCAAGCGGCGGGTGCGGCTGCGCATCCAGAAACGCTGCGGTCTTTTTTTCCGTCTCCGCCCTCTGTTCCGGCGCCGAGGGCTTTGGGCAGGATGTCTTGTCTTTCTCCCGCTCCTGCTTTGGCTCCAAGGGTTTGTCTGGTTCATCGAGCCGGTGGGGCTGACGCCCGGCCAGCAGGCGCGCGCCGCCGTCGTCCTGTGGGAGGCCGGGCTTTTCCCGGGAAATGTCGTTACGCAGGACAAACTCACAGTCGGAGAATACGCCCTGCTCCAGAGCGGCGAGTTCTCTTGGGCAAGCCTCAACTTTACAAAAGGAAAGCTGGTGGCAGAAGCAGCGGTCGCAAAGCCTGTGCCCGACATTGCTGCCGGAACGCTCCACGGTCTCCGTGCCAAAGTGTCCGGCACTGTGGTAAGCACGAACCTTGTCAGCGGCACGATGCTGGTCGTCCCCGGGCAGGCAGTAGAAGCCGGTCAGGGCCTCATCGGGACTGCCCGCGCCGAACGGGACGGAACGCTCATTTTTCAGCCTGCCGCAGGCATCGTCCGGGCGCAGTTCGAGTGGGAAGACGAGCAGGAAGCGGCTCTTACACTGCCCACTGAGCAGTTCACCGGCAGGCAGACCGTGCGCCGGACGCTGTTCTGGAATGGGCAGTCGATCGCTCTGCCCTCCCTTCATCCTGTTCCCACCTCATCTGAGGCCAAGGCCGTCATCCGGCACGACCAGCCGGAAGCTTTTGGCATTCCTTTTCCATGTTTTATCGAAGAGACGAGCTATTATTATAAAGAAGTTGTTGATCTGGAGCGGACAGAGGAGCAGGCTCTGGCCATCGCAAGGCTGCAAAGTAAACAAGCTTTACAGGCAAACTGGCCCGATTTTGAGCTTCTGGCCCGCAAAGAAGACGTTTCTGTCGAAGAAAGCACGCTCCACTACCGGGTCGTCTATACCATCGTGGCAAACATCTGCAAATAAAAATACCGCACTGCCCAGAGCACTTCCGCTCCGACAATGCGGTATGCCGTTCGCAGATCCTGCTTGTACATCAGAAATGCAAACTGCTCTATAATATGGATTTTTGAAGCATTTATTTCTCGTCCGGCGTCGTCTCTGCCAGAAGCTCGTTCAGGTCGAACTCATACTTGGTGTGGCAGAAATGACAGACCACCTCGCAGCGGGGGTCTTCGTCCCGGAGCTTTTCCAGTTCTTTGCGGCCAAGGCTGAGAAGCATATTCTTCGTGCGCTCCTCGCTGCAATCGCACTGATACTGCACCTCGCGGGTGTCAAGGACCTGCGGGTCGAAGCCTGCCATTGCAAGCTCCATCATATCCTGCGGGGTCTTCCCTGCGTGGAGCATCTCGGTGACAGAGGGCATGGCGGCGATATTCTGTTCCAGACGGGTGATCTCGGCATCGGTCGCACCCGGCAGGAGCTGCAGCAGATAGCCGCCCGCGCAGACGATGGACAGATCCTTGTCCACTAGAACGCCCAGCGCACAGACCGTGGGGATCTGCTCGCTGTAGGCATAATAGCTGGTGATGTCCTCGGCAATCTCGCCGGACACCAGCGGCACCTGACCGACGGTTGGCTCCTTCTGGAGCTTGTTGTCCCGGATGACCGTCAATACACCGTCTTTTCCGACGGCGCCGCCGACATCCAGATGGCCGTTCTCCTTTGCGGGAAGCTCGACCAGCGGATGGTCGATACAGCCCTTTACATTGCCGCGTGCGTCGGTGCAGGCGATGACGACACCCGCCGGGCCGCCGCCCGACACGCGCAGGGTGATGGAATCGCCGTCATCCTTGAGCATTGCGCCCATCAGAGACACTCCGGTGAGCAGACGCCCCAGAGCCGCGCTGCAGGTAGCGCTGGTGGTATGCAGCTTTTCCGCCTTGCGGACGATCTCGGTAGAGTCCACGCCACAGAACACGACGCCGCCGTTCTCAGAAATGCCGCGGATCAGATTCGACATATTATTTATCCTCCAATTGGGTATACTGTTTGACTGCACAGAAGAAGTAGCGCTCGCTCTCATCGGTCAGCGGACCGAAGCTCTCGCCGTCGCAGACGCTCTCCAGCGCAAAGCCGTGCTTTTCCAGCGCAGTGCGAATGGTCTCGAGGTCGTAGGTGTACTCGTAGAACTGCTCGTGGAAGTGTTCCCCCGTCTCGCGGTAGTCGATGTCCACGCTGATCTCCACGCGGCGGTCGGCGGCGCTGTAGTGGTTGCGCCAGACGCAGGAAGCGTCCTCCTCCTCAAAGGTGAAGACGTTCTCCCCCAGCACGTTCTGATGCTTATAGGGCGTATTCATATCGAACAGGAGAACACCGCCCTTTTCCATAAAGAAACCGGCGTTGGCGATGGCCTTGTCCAGATCAGGGATATGATTGAAGGTGTCAAAGGTAGACACTGCCCCCCGGATGGTGCCGTAGAGGTCAAGCTTGAGCAGATCCTGCCGCAGCAGAAGCAGCCCGCCGGAAAGACCGAGCTGCTCGGCCTTGTCCCGGACGACGCAGAGCATCTCCTCTGACTGGTCGATGCCGATCATATCATAGCCCGCCTGTGTGAGCATCAGGGTCAGCTCCCCTGTCCCACAGCCGAGGTCGGCGAGGATGCCGTCACGGATCCCGTGAGCATCCAGCTCCTTGTGGATATGGGCATAGAGCGCATCATAATCCGCTTCACCGTTGAACTCATCGTAGAAATAAGCAAATTCGTTGTAGGCCATTGGGTCACTCCGCGTCCTCTGCGTTTTCTTTGTACTCAGCTGCGATGGCAGCATCCAGCACTGTCTGCAGCTCCGGGATGCCATAGCCGTTCTCGCCGCTGGTCAGCACGACCTTCTGGCAGCCATACGGCAGGCAGAGCGTTTCGAACTCCTCCTGCGTCTTGGCCAGCTGGCTCTTCTTGAGCTTGTCGGCCTTGGTCAGCGCCACGACGAAGGGGATGTTATGGTAATGCAGATAACGCAGCATCTGAAAATCGTCGGCACTGGGGGCGTGGCGGCAGTCGATGAGCTGGACGAGCAGGGTGTGATGACGCTGCGCCTCGAAGTAGCTGTTGATGAGGTCATCCCAGCGCTCACGATCCGCATTGCTCACCTTGGCATAGCCGTAGCCGGGCAGATCGACGAAATAGCAGTCGTCCACGGCGTAGAAGTTGATGGTCGCTGTCTTGCCCGGCGTGCTGGACACGCGGGCGAGGTTCTTACGGCTGCAAAGCTTGTTGATAAGGCTGGACTTGCCCACGTTGGAGCGGCCGGAGAAGCTCAGCTCCGGGCGGTCGCTCTCGGGCAGCTGGCTGGAAATGCCGTAGCTTGCAATGAAATCTGCTTTATTATAGTTCATAGCTGCGTTCCTTTCGTCTCAGCAGACCGCGCCCGTCTGCGGCTTTTCGGTCGGCTGCGGCAGGGCCGCAGCCTCAGCGGGCTTTCCCTTCTTGGCACGGGGATGGCCCGCCGATACCGTCTTGGGCTTGAGGAGTGCGGCGGCGAGCACCTGCGACAGATTGGACATGGGCAGGAACTCGATGTTCTTCTTGACTTCGTCGTCCACCTCGTACAGGTCGGACAGATTATCCTTCGGGATGAGGACGGTCTTCATCCCCTCGCGGTACGCCGCCATGCTCTTCTCCCGCAGACCGCCGATGGGCAGCACATTGCCGTGAAGGGTGATCTCGCCGGTCATGGCCACATCACCCCGCACCGGGATGCCGGACAGGCAGGAGATGAGAGCGGTGGTCAGAGTGACACCGGCCGAAGGGCCGTCCTTAGGCACTGCGCCCTCGGGGGCATGGATGTGCAGGTCGCACTTCTTGAGGCGCTCCGGGTCGATGCCGTACTCGGCGGCATGGACCCGGGCGTAGGTGATGGCCAGCTGTGCGCTCTCCTTCATCACATCGCCCAGAGAGCCGGTGACAGTGATCTTGCCGCTGCCGTTGTCGATGACCTGCACCTCGATGGGCAGAGTCTCGCCGCCGATGCTGGTCCATGCCAGACCATTGGCGATGCCGATGGCATTGGTGCGGTTCAGGAACTCGGGCTTGACCATCCGGGGACCGAGCAGCTTTTCGAGGCTGGTGCCGGTGACGGAGACATTCTCCGCCTCGCCGGATGCGATCTTCCGGGCGCACTTGCGCAGGACGCTGGTGATGGTGCGCTCCAGATTGCGGACGCCGGCCTCGCGGGTATAACCGTCGATGATGCCGTAGAGGGCGCTCTGGGAGAAGGCGACCTTACCGGTCAGACCGCAGGCATCCAGTTGCTTGGGCACCAGATGCTTGCGGGCGATGTTGTACTTTTCTACCCGGGTGTAGCTAGGCAGCTCGATGACGTCCATGCGGTCGCGCAGCGGGCCGGGGATGGCGCTGAGGTCGTTGGCCGTAGTGATAAAGAGCACATGGCTCAAATCGAACGGCATATCAATGAAGTGGTCGTTGAAGGTGCTGTTCTGCTCGGGGTCGAGGGCTTCCAGCAGAGCGGCGGCCGGGTCGCCCCGGAAGTCACCGGCAAGCTTGTCGATCTCATCCAGCAGCATCAGCGGATTCGAGCTTTTTGCGGTGATCATCGCACTGATGATCTTGCCGGGCATCGCGCCGATGTAGGTGCGGCGGTGGCCGCGGATCTCAGCCTCATCCCGCACGCCGCCGAGGCTCAGGCGGACATACTTGCGGTTCAGGCTTTCGGCGATGGAGCGGGCAATGCTGGTCTTGCCGACGCCCGGAGGGCCGACGAGGCAGATGATCTGGCCTTTGACGTCCGGAGCCAGCTTACGGACGGCCAGCACCTCGAGGATGCGGTCCTTGACCTTCTTCAGACCGTAGTGGTCACGGTCCAGCACCCGCTGGGCCTTGGCGATGTCCAGATCATCCTCCGTAAAGGTGTTCCATGGCAGGTCGAGGCAGGTATCCAGATAGGTGCGGATGACCGTCCCCTCCTGATTGCTGCTCTGCATCTTGGAGAGGCGGTCCACCTCTTTGAGGAGTTTCTTCTCCCGTTCCTCGTCCAGATGGAGAGCGGTGATCTTCCGGCGGTACTCCTCGGCTTCGGCAGTGGTGTCGTCGTCCTCGCCCAGCTCCTCGCTGATCATGTGGAGCTGCTCGTGGAGGTAGTAGTCGCGCTGGTTCTTGTCCATCGCTTCGTCCACCTTCTGGGCAATCTCCTTGTCGATCTCAAGCATCCGGCGCTCCCGGTGCATCTTCTCGATGAGCAGGCGCAGACGGCCCATCAGGGTGCCTTCGTCCAGAATGGCCTGCTTGTCCTCGAAGCGGAACAAGAGGTTGGCCGGGATGTACTCCGACAGGAAGGCAGGGTCGGTGCTGGTGGTGATAGCAAATACCACATCCTTACCGATATGGGGATTCAGCGCCAGAAGCTCGTCGAAGCTCTTTTTGACGTTCCGGACGAGGACATCTGCCTCCGGCATTTCCTCGGGCTTTGCCATCTTTACCGGAGCCGGGCGGACCGTGGCCAGCAGGAAGCTGCCGTCGTCCTCCATCTCGGAGAGCTTGGCCCGGTACTTGCCTTCGACCAGAATGCGGACGAGGTCGTCCGACACCCGCATCACCTGCTTGACCTCGGCCACGACGCCATAAGTATAGAGGTCGGCGGACTTAGGCTCTTCGACCTTCATCTCCTTCTGCGCCACGAGGAAGACGTCCGAGTTGTTGCTGACGGCCCACTCCACGGCGGCGATGCTCTTCTCGCGGCCCACCTCAAAGTGGAGCAAATTGTTGGGGAAGACCACCAGCCCGCGCAGGGCGATGGCCGGAAGATGGAGAACGCTCCGCTCCACCTTGACCGTAACTTTTTCAGACATAGTGCAAAACCTCCCAGCCGTCCCTCGGATGCGAGTCACCCATAAGGGCGGCTTTTTTGTAGGGTCAAATCAAATCTATCATTTTATTATAGCGAAAAACTTCTTTCGATGCAACTGTTCAGCGCTTTTCCCGGGTGTTGTAGCCCAGCCGCCCCAGTGCGGGGAGGATGGCTTTGAGGGTCAGGGATGTGAGCGCGCCCATGATAAGGCCCAGCACCAACATCACCGGCGCATAATAGAGCGACATCGCCGAGGACAGGATAAGTCCTGCGCCGAGCAGCTGGCCGATGTTGTGGGCCAGTGCGCCACAGACCGACAGGATGAACCATGTGGGCTGGAACGGGAGCTTATAGTAAAGCAACCACATCACCAGCAGGGACAGCAGGCCGCCGCAGAGGGAGAGAAAGCCCGCCGTTCCCCCGGAGACGAGAAAGACAAACAGCGCCTTGAGCAGGTCGAGATACAGCGCCTGCCGCACTCCCATGAAAAACAGTGCATACATCACTACGATGTTCGCAAGGCCCAGCTTCATGCCTGGCGCAAGGCCCGGGATGACCAGCGTGCCCTCGAGAAAGGAAAGGGCCATCGCCAACGCAAACAGCAGGCCAGAAAGTGCGATCTCGTGTGTTTTCTTCGGATCATGATCTCGGTTTGCCATTGGCTCTCCCCCCTTTGTGCCGCAGCTTATTCTTCGCCTGCGGACTGCTCGTATTGCTCCTGCTCCTCGACAGCGGCTTCCCACGCGGCAAAAAGCTCGTCCTGATGGAAGCGCAGGTCGCTCAGCTCGTCGCTTTTTTCCCGCAGGAGCTGCGGGTCGTTGTAGACCTCCGGTGAGTTGATCTCGTTTTCCAGCTCCACTTCCCGGGCGCCGCAGGCCTCCATCTCGTCCTCGCAGGCTTTGATCTTGGCGCGCAGCTCTGCCCGGCGGCGGCGCTGTTCCTTGCCGTAGCCTGCCTTAGCAGGCTCGCCGCTCTTCTCTGCCACGGGGGCAGGAGCGGCGCGGCCCATCAGGGCATCGTAGCTGGGATAAATAACCGCTTTGCCGTCCTCAAGATAGAGGATGGGGCAGGCCAGACTGTTCATCAGATGACGGTCATGGGTGACGAGGAGCAGCGTGCCGGTGTAGGCCATCAGCGCCTCGGTCAGATTTTCGCGGGTGTAGATGTCCAAGTGGTTGGTCGGCTCGTCGAGGAAAAGCAGATTCGGCCGTTCCAGCACGATCTCCGCGAAGCGCAGACGGGCCAGCTCGCCGCCGGACAGGGCTTCGCAGGGCTTGAAGACCGTCTCGCCCCGGAAGCCCAGCTTCGCCAGATGGCTGCGGACTTCCAATTCGGTCATCCGGGGGTATTTGTTCCAGATGACGTCGATGACGCGGCCTGCGCCGATGCGGTTCTGCTGCTGGGCAAAGATGCTGGGCCGTGCGCCCGTCCCCAGACGCACCATACCGCCGGAGGGACGGCGCTTGCCGTCCAGCACCTGCATCAGGGTGGACTTGCCCGCGCCATTGGGCCCGGCAATGATGAGCCGCTGGCCGCGGCAGACCGTATAGGTAAAGGGTTCCAGCAGAGTCCGGTCGCCGATCCTGATGGTCAGGTTCTTGAGCAGCACCAGCTCATTCCACGGTTCTACGTCGTATTCGAAGCGGAATTTGAGCTGATTCGTCTCGTCCTGCGGAGCCTCTGTGATCTCCAGCTTCTCCAGCTGTTTGCGGCGGCTCTGGGCCATCTTGGTGGTGGAGGCGCGGACGAGGTTGCGGTCGATGTAGTCCTGCAGCTTTTCAGCCAGCGCCACATCGGCGTCGTGCTGCTTCTGGCGCAGGGCGTCAGCGGCCTCCTTTTGGGGCAGGTAGGCCGAAAAGTTGCCCTTATAGGTGGTCATGGTCTGGAAGGAGACCTCCCAGATCTTGGTACAGACATTGTCGAGGAAATAGCGGTCATGGCTGACCACAAGGACCGCACCGGAGTAGCCCTTGAGGTAGCTTTCCAGCCATTCCATCGTGGCAAAATCCAAGTGGTTGGTCGGCTCGTCCAGAATAAGGACATCCGGCTTTTCCAGCAGGAGCTTTGCCAGACGCAGACGGGTCAGCTCACCGCCGGACAGAACGCCCACGTTCTTGCCCCATGTATCCTGCGCAAAGCCCATGCCGGACAGCACCTTTTTGATGTTGACGTCCATGTTGTAGCCGTCGGCCGCGTCGATGATGTTTTGCAGTGCATCGTGCTTTTCCAGCAGCGAAGGGTCATTTGGAGCGGCCGCCATCTTCTTTTCCAAGATCTGCATCTGGGCCATCGCGTCCAGCACAGGGGCAAAGGAAGAGCGCATCTCCCCGTAAATATCAAGTGTCGTGTCAAGCTTTGCGTTCTGTTCCAGATAGCCCAGCGTCACGCCGTGGGTCACACTGAATTCCCCGTCATAGTCGGTGTAAATGCCGGTCAGGATCTTGAGGAGCGTCGTCTTGCCCGCGCCGTTCTGACCCACGATGCCGATGCGGTCTTCCTTTTCTACACTGGCGCTCACGTCGTGCAGGACGACCTTTTCGCCAAAGCTCTTTCCGAGTTTTTCCAAATGAATCAGCATAATAATCTTCCGTGTTCTTTTCCAGTAAGGGGTGGATACGGACGTCCCGCCGCCGTTACGGCTGATGGCGGCGGTGCTTGAGGCCGAGGTTCGCCAGCTCTTCCGGCTCCATCACCAGAGGATACAGCTCTTCCAGTGAGGCGATCTCGTAGGTGGGTGTCACCTTGCCCGGGTTCTCCGCATGGCCGGGATTGAACCAGCAGGTGTCAAGACCTGCATTCACGCCGCCCTGAATGTCGCTGGTGAGGCTGTCGCCCACCACCAGAACGTGCTCCCGGTTCTCCACACCCAGTGCGCGAAGAGCGGCGTCAAAGATGCGGCGACTGGGCTTTTCGCTGTCCAGCTTCTCAGAGACAAAGACGTTCTCAAGGTAGTTCCGGATGCCCGACTCCGCCACCCTGCGGCTCTGTACCTTCTCGAAGCCGTTGGTCACGACCGCCAGCGTCGCTACCTCCGAAAGCTCGCCGAGGACATCCAGCACATTGGAGGTCATCAGGTCGGGGTGGGTGGACAGGCGCTCGAGGTAGCAGCGGTTCATCTCCACGCCATCGCCTGCTGCATTGATGGCCTTGAGGAAGCGGGTAAAACGCTCCCCCATCAGCTTATCGCGGCGGATCTGGCCTTTTTCCAGCTGACGCCACAGCTCTTCGTTGATGGTGCGGTAGGTCTGCACCGTCTCGGCGTCCGGCTCGATGCCATATTCCACCAGCGTTTCAGCCAGAGCCTTGCTTTCGGCAGCGTCGAAATTCAGAAGTGTATTGTCCGCATCGAAGAGGATGCAATAGTATTTTGCCATTTGTCTTTCCCTTCTCTATCATTTTTTCGTGCAGCCCGCCGCTCAAAAGCGGGCGCGGCAACGGCTGCGGTTTGAGAACAGCGAGAAGCCAGCCCCGCCCGGCAGAGCTGGCTTCTCGTAATTTTTATCCTTCCAGCGTCATTTCATAAGCTTCCTCGTCAGACTGCTCCGGTAGATTGCCGCCGCAGTCCGGCTTCGGCTTACAGGAGCACTCTTTTGCGATGCACTTCGCCATCTGCTCCTCCGTCACGCCGTTCTCGATATTCTCCCAGTCCATGTCGTAGTAATCCACGTTGCCGTCCGTCACATCTTCTGCACCGGGCAGCCCGGGAACTCGCATTTCTTCACAGACCATCGGCTCGCCTCCTCTCGGCCCAGCCTATGCAGCCGGACGCAGAAGGGTGAAACTTATTCTGCCTTGCTCTCGGTTTCCTTGCTGGCAGAGGCCTCGGACTTGGACTCCGAGCTGGACTCGGCTTTGGACTCCGGCTTCGATTCCGACTCTGCCTTGGAACTGCCCGACGTGCTGGACGATGCAGACGTGGAGCTGCTGGTGCTATGGGAGGAACTGCTGCCGGAACTGCCAGAAGAACTGCCGGAAGACGAGCTGCTGGAACTGCCCGAGCTTGCAGAGGAAGACGAAGCGGATGTACTGCCGGAAGAACCGGCATTGGACGAGGACGAGCTGCTGGCAGGAGCAGACTCGCTGGACACACCGCTGCCGATGGTGATGGTCAGGGTGTTGCTGCTCACCTTGCAGTCGTTATAGGTGACGACTGCGTGGATCTTGTAGGAGGCGTTGACCATCGAGCTGTCCACCACAACGGTGATGGTGGATTTGCCCGCCGCCTGCGTGACCTCCTGCCCATTGGCGTACCAGCGCAGATGTTCGGCCTTGGCATACTTGCCGCTGAGGTTGGCCTTGAAGGTGTAGGAGCTGCCCACAGCCCCCTTGCCCTCGCTGGTGATGTGGACGGACGCAGCGCCAAACACCGCCGTGACATCCAGATTCTGCTTGAAATCGGTATCGGTGCGGGTCTTGCTGGTGAGACCGTCGCTCCACTTGACAAAGACATAGCCGTCTGCCGGGACAGCCGTCACCGTGATGGACTTGCTGGGGTCGGTGACGGTATAGGTCACAGAGTTGTTGCCGGTATCGCCGCCCACGCTCAGGGTGCCGCCGCCGTTCTTGTCCACATGGTAGTGGGCCTCGAACTTCTTGCCCTCGCTGGAGCTGGTGCTCTCACTGCTGCTCGAGCTTTCGGAGCTGCTGGCGCTTTCGCTCAGGCTCCCGCTGGAGCTTGCAGCCTCCGAACTGGGCGCGGCCACTGCGGAGCTGGGGTTGGAGACATACTCCATCGTGCGGGTGGGGATGTTGTTGGTGTCCGGGCGGCGGTCATCGGTCTGACAGGCGTGGGTGCGGATATAATTCAGCACAGCTTTGAGGCCGACGCTCTTGAGGTGGATGTCGCCGCTGGTATAATAGTCCGCGATGCCGTAGCCGTCGCTGCCTTTGAGCGCCTCGGCAGAGTTGAGGAAACGAACTCCCAGCTGCTCGCACATATTCAGAAGAGCCATATTGAAGTCGTCGATCTTGGACTGGTCCATGTGGGGATAGTTGGAGTGATCGACCGGGACAGGCGGCACGGTGTTCACGATGATGTCGGTATAGGGGTAGCTCTGCTGGACGGCTTGAACCAGCGCCGTATAGTGGGCGATGAAGTCCGAGACTTCCATGCCGGTGTCGTTGGTGCCGAAGGTCATAACCACCCGGCGGGGCTTCATCATGGCTACAGCCTGCGGGATGGTGTAGTGGTTCGAATCTTTCTTAAAGGTAACGATGCCCTCGTTGAGCGCCGCCTGCGTACCGATGCCCTCCTTCGCGCAGAACTGCTGCAGCGAGATGAGGCCGTTGTTGTAGAGGCGGACGGTATTGGAGTCGCCCAAGAAGAGGGTGTCGTTCAGGTAATCCGCACCGGCGTCGGCGGTCTCCGTCAGCAGGGCGGCAGAGGCGTTGTCGATCTGGTAATGGCCCGACAGGTCTTCACCCGGAGCGGGGTCTGCCGCCGGCTCAGAGACCGAGGGCGCGGGGGCGTCGCCGCCCTTTTTCAAGAGCGCGGTCGTGATGCCGAAGGTCAGCAGCACGGCCAGAACACAGAGAACGCAGACCAGAACGGCCCGCTTCTGCATGAGAGTCATATTTTCTTTTTCCGATTGCATTTTTCGACTCATAAACACGATTCCTCTCGTTCAGGAATGGGAAAGCTCGTCCACAGGGCGGAGGATCCATTCCGTCAGTTCCTTGCAGTCTGCGGCCATAAAGACCGGTGCAAAGGGGGCGACCTCCTCCCTGCTGCCGTAACCGTACAGCACCGCGGCGGCGTCCAGCCCGCAGTTCCTTGCGCCCTGCATATCGTCGCAGCGGTCGCCGACCATCAGAACCCGCTTGCCCTGCATGACCGGCTGGTCGAGGACATGACGGATGACGTCGGTCTTGTTGTCACGGCTCTCGTCCATTGACGCGCCGCCCACGAACGAAAAGTAGGAGGAAAGCCCCTGCTCTTCCAGAATGGGCATCACGACATGGGTGGGCTTGCAGGTGGCCGTGCAGAGGGTCAGCCCTGCGGCCTTGAGGCGGCCCAGCATCTCCACCACGCCGGGGTAAGCATCTCCCTCATGGCTGCCCTTGACGGCATAACTCGTGCGGTAGCGCTCGGTGGCCTCCTCGATCTTGGCAGGGTCCGAAAAATGCTCGCCAAAGCTCTTGCGGAGGGGCGGGCCAATGTAGCGGTTCAGGTCGCTCCGGGCAACATCCACGCCCATCGCCTTAAAAACTTCTTCCAGTGTATTGAGAATGCCGGGGGCGGAATCAATGAGCGTACCGTCCACGTCAAACAGGATCGCATCGTAGTGCAGCAAGGTCAGGTTCCCCTTTCTCTTAGATAAACACTATATAGTATAGCACAGATTTCGATATTCAGCAATTCCAACAAAACACTTTTCAGACTTTTATACATATTTTTATGCAGGCCCCCGCTGCACGAGCGCTCCCGACGCCGGGCATTCGCTCTGTATTTCCCGGGAACAGTAAGGCCCCTCTGCGCAGTCCGTCCTGCACAGAAGGGCCTTTTGTCCGTTTTTACTTTCTCCTCTCACCTGACATCAGCTCTCGGTGGTGGTGCAGGTGTTGTTCTCCGTCGAGGGATAGTAGAGGTTGTTGGCGATAAATTCCAGCTTCTCCTTCAGCACCAGCTCAAGATTCGCCACGGCGTGGACCATGTTGGTGGCAGAGTCGTTGACCTCCAGCAGCTTGCACAGGTCAAGCTCCTCCATGCTGAGGGCCGCCTTCATCTTCTGGGTCTCGGCACAGAGGATATGGCTCAGCGCCGACTCCTGCAGAGCGATGCTCTCCATCAGGTCGATGACTGCCTGATCGAAGGTAACGCGCGGCAGGGCGGGACAATCGCAGGCAACACAGTGGGTGCAGTTGGTGGTATCAGCCATAAGAAGGACCTTCCTTTCTCTCATAGGGATAGGGCACAGTCCATCCTATGTACAGCCCCGCCCGGATGTCACTCCGGCTTTGCGGCCTTCTGCACTTTTTCAATGGTATCGCGGTAGCCGCCGGAGCCATACTGGATGCAGCGGTTGATGCGGCTGATGGTGGCGGTGCTGATCTCCACGGCCTTCACGATCTGGTCGTAGGTACTGCCGTTGAGCAGAAGCTTCGCCGCTTCCAGCCGCTGGGCCATATCGGAGATCTCCTTGACTGTGCAGAGGTCCTCAAAGAAGTTATAGCACTCCTCCCGCGTCTCCAAACTGAGGATCGCATCGAACAATGCATCGGTGGTGGGGTTTTTTCTGGGGTTTTTATCCGCCATAGCTGCCTCCTTTGCGGCACTTCATGGATAGTAATTCAACTTTTTCATGCGATGGCAGCAGCATGGAATCACCTATTTATGCTGTTTTCCTGCTGCACGATTTTTTGCCTTGCTCTTGTGATAGAATAGAGGATCTTTCATACTCTTGTTACGTTAGTACTTTAGCACTTGAAAGCGCAAAAGTCAAGCATTTTGATTTTCTTTGGCAAAGATTATCAGATTTCATCTGTCATTGTGTTCAGTTTTATTCATCTCACGTTTGAACAAAAATCGTCTAAAATTTCTTATCTTCGCCGCCGCAAAAATGGAAGAGTCTCCTAACTTGCCCAAAATATATTGACAAATTATGAAATCGGGACTAAAGTATACACAATCATTCGGCAAATGCAATGAACAGGACATGACTTTTCGCATTCCCTGCGCTCAGAGAGCCGCCATTCCGGTGCAAGGCGGCAGCACAGTGCGATCAGCCCTCACCTGCGAGCAGCCTGCGTGAACCCCATTTGGGGCAGTAGCGCGTGGCCGTTCAGCCCACGTTACAGGGCAGCGTATCGGCGGCCAAACGCCTGTACGCGCAAGCGGCTGCTCCTGAAAGCAGCAAACGAAGTGGTACCGCGGAGAACGACCGGTGTGCATACGCCGTTTGGCCTTCGTCTTCGAGGAAGATAGGATGCATCCTTGTGTTCTATCCTTCCAGTGAGGACGGAGGCTTTTTTCACCCTCCGGGCCGTTTCGCCTGCTCTGCTTTTGGGCACAGCCGCCCTGCCTGACACATTGCCGGTTGCCGGTGTGAAAGAAAGGAAAGAGGTATAGAGAAATGAATACGCTGGTCATCGTTTTGATCGCAGCCGTGTGTCTGTTCGGCGCTTATACGCTGTACGGCCGCTGGCTGGCCAACAAATGGGGCATCGACCCCAAAGCCAAGACTCCCGCAGTTGTCCACGAGGATGGCCGTGACTATGTCCCCACCAACGGCTGGACCGTCTTTGCACATCAGTTCAGCTCCATCGCCGGTGCAGGCCCTGTCACCGGTGCCATTCAGGCCGCAGCCTTTGGCTGGCTGCCCGTCCTGCTGTGGGTGCTCATCGGCGGCATCTTCTTCGGTGCTGTCACCGACTTCGGCGCTCTGTACGCTTCCGTCAAGAACGACGGCAAGAGCATGGGTATGCTGATCGAAAAGTACATCGGTAAGACCGGCCGTAAGCTGTTCCTGCTGTTCTGCTGGCTGTTCTGCGGCATCGTCATCGCTGCCTTCGCAGACATGGTCGCCGGCACTTTCAACGCCTTCGGCGCAGACGGTGCTCTGGTCGAGGCTGCTCAGACCAACGGTGCTGCCGGTATGGTCTCTATCATGTTCATGGTCTTTGCAGTCGTCTTTGGTCTCATCCAGAAGAAGTTCAACTTCTCCGGCTGGAAGGAGAGCGTCATCAGCATCGTCTTCATCGTGCTTTCCTTCGTCATCGGTGCAAACCTGCCGATCATTCTGGGCAAGGCTGCATGGAGCTATATCACCTTCGTCTACATCTTCTTTGCCGCTGTTCTGCCCATGTGGCTGCTGAAGCAGCCCCGTGACCACATGACCACCTTTATGTTCGTGGCCATGATCATCGGCGCCGTGGTCGGCCTGCTGGTCGCTCACCCCACTATGAATCTGCCCGTCTTCACCGGTTTCACCAACGAGAAGCTGGGCACGATGTTCCCCATTCTGTTCGTCACCGTGGCCTGCGGTGCTGTTTCCGGTTTCCACAGCCTTGTTTCCTCCGGTACTTCCTCCAAGACCGTCGAAAACGAAAAGGATATGCTGAAGGTCGGCTACGGCGCAATGATCCTGGAGAGCCTGCTGGCTGTTCTGGCTCTGTGCGTCGCCGGTGCTGCAGCAGCTGCTGACGGCACTCCCGCTGCCGGTACTCCGTTCCAGATCTTCAGCCGTGGCGTTGCCGGTTTCTTTGAGATGTTCGGCGTCCCCGCTTATGCTGCTACCGTCTTTATGACCATGTGCGTTTCCGCACTGGCCCTGACCAGCCTTGACGCCGTGGCCCGCATCGGCCGCATGAGCTTTCAGGAGCTGTTCAGCGTTGATGATATGGAGCACGCTGAGGGCTGGCGCAAGCTGCTGTGCAACGTCTACTTCTCTACCTTCATCACTCTGGTGTTCGGCTTCATCCTGACCAAGATCGGCTACGCCAACATCTGGCCCCTGTTTGGTTCTGCAAACCAGCTGCTGAGCGCTCTGGTCCTCGCCACCCTGTGCGTCTTCCTGAAGGTCACTGGCCGCAACAACAAGATGCTCTTCCCCCCGCTGGTCATTATGCTCTGCGTCACCTTCACTGCTCTGGTGCAGCGCCTCATCGCTATGGTCAAGGCCATCAGCAATGCTGCTTCTGTCACCATCCCTGCCGGTGAGACCACTTGGGGCGCCGTGTTCATCGCCAACGGCCTGCAGCTCATCCTTGCTGTTCTGCTGATCGTTCTGGGTCTGAACATCGTGTTCCACTCCGCCTCCGCCTACAAGAAGGCGGAGCACAACAGCGAGGTCAACGTCTGATTTTACTGACCGCTGTTGACTGAATAAGCGCAAAACGCCGCTGACGGTTCTGAAGTCGTCAGCGGCGTTTCATTATGTTCTTTTCCGGTTACAGCATCTTCACCATGATGATCTCATCCCGGTAGGTGCCGTCCTTCAGCTTAAAGGCCCGGGGCTGGATGCCATAGCGCTCAAATTCTTTCAGATATGTGCTCGCTCCCATTCCTGAAGAACAGCCAATTGCAGCTCGGTATGGAACCAGTGCTCTCCCTCTTCCATCACGGTCAGTGTTGCGCTGCTCTTATCGCAAAACGCTTCGATGACTGGGCGGCTGGTCAAATTGTCCTTACCGCCATAGAGCACCTGTGTCGGCACCTTCCAGCAGATGGGATGCTCCTTCACCCAGCAAAGATAGGGCCATGAAAGCGTCTCGCCGAAGGTGGTCGGAATCTCTCCTTTCGCTTCCAGCTGTGCCCCTGTGACATCCGCCCACTGCATCATATGGGTGATGAGGTCTTCCATGTCCACCACAGGTGAGACAAGCAGAGCCTTTTCCAGCGGCATTCTCTGCAATGCCTGCATAGACAGCCATGCACCGATGCTGGTAGCGCGAAGCGAGACCTCCGGCCAGCGTGCGGCGGCATATCGGTAAACGGCCTGAAGCTCTGGCACGGCGACCCATGGCAGGAGCTTTTCCGTTCTCCCCTTCCGCTGGCCGTGCTCGGGCAGGTCGATAGCCAGCACCTGATACCCTGCCGGGCAGGCACGCTCTGCAAAATCCAGCGCTTCCTCTTTACAGCCCATCTTTCCATGGACATACAGATAAAGCCTTTCGGACGGCTCACCGACGAGAAGTGCCGGGATGCCCGCAATTTCAAATTCGAGTTTCTTCATAGGAGTGCTCCTTTGTCAGGCCGCGCTCTCCTTCTGGAAAGACGCGGATTCATTCAAATTCATTTCGGTCGTCCTCCTTTCTTTCATAGTTTCTTTATCATAACATATCCTGCATCCGAATGCAAACAAAAAGAGCCGCAGCACCTTGTTACAGGTACTGCGGCTCTCTTCAACTTTAGCAGTAGAAGCTGGCTTACTTCACCATGCTTGCGACTTCAGCAGCGAAGTCGTCAGAACGCTTCTCCAGGCCCTCGCCCTTGACGAAGTGGGTGAATTTGATGACCTTGATGTCGCCGCCCAGATCCTTCGCGACCTTGGCAGTGTACTGACCAACGGTCATGTCGCCGTCCTTGACGAACTCCTGATCGACCAGGCAGTTCTCTTTGAAGTACTTCTTGATCTTGCCCTCGATCATCTTCTGCTTGACAGCGTCGGGCTTGTTGGCGTTCTTCGGGTCGTTAGCCATCTGAGCGAGGAGGATCTCCTTCTCCTTGGCGACGACCTCAGCGGGGACAGCAGCCTCATCAACGTAGCTGGGGTTGGCAGCTGCGACCTGCATGGCAACATCCTTGCCGTATGCAGCGAACTCGTCCTTAGCCTCGATGCCGTTGGTGGTCTCGAAGTTGACCAGGATGCCGTGGGTGCCGCCGCCGTGGACGTATGCAGAGCAGACGCCCTCGTAACGGACGAAACGGCGGACCTTGATGTTCTCCTTGATGACGAGGATCAGGTTCTTCAGAGCCTCATCGACGGTCTCGCCGCTCTCGGTCTTGCATGCCATCAGAGCCTCGACATCAGCGGGGTTCTGCTTCATGATGACCTTGGTGGCCTCCTTGACGAAGGCAACGAACTTGTCGTTCTTGGCGACGAAGTCGGTCTCGGCGTTGACCTCGATGACGACGCCCACCTTGCACTCGGGGCAGTAGTCCGCGTAGACCATGCCCTCGGCAGCCACGCGGCTTGCCTTCTTGGCGGCGGTAGCCAGACCACGCTCGCGCAGGATCTCGACAGCCTTCTCGAAGTTGCCGTCAGCCTCGGTCAGAGCCTTCTTGCACTCCATCATGCCGCAGTCGGTCTGCTTGCGCAGTTCCATAACGTCCTTTGCAGTAATAGCCATTTTAGTATTCTCCCTTACACATTATTGATTGGTTTGTGAGAATCGGGAAAATCAGGCGTTTGCTGCGTCCTCAGCGGGAGCGGCCTCCTGATTGCCCTGCTTGCCTTCCAGCACAGCGTCAGCCATAGCGCCAGCGATCAGCTTGACAGCGCGGATAGCGTCGTCGTTGCCGGGGATGACGTAATCGATCTCGTCGGGGTTGCAGTTGGTATCAACGATAGCAACGATGGGGATGTTCAGCTTGCGGGCCTCAGCAACAGCGATGCGCTCCTTGTGAGGATCGACGATGAACATAGCCTTGGGCAGGGTCTTCATGTTCTTGACGCCGCCGAGGTACTTGTCCAGCTTCTCCATCTCCAGCTCCAGCTTAGCCACTTCCTTCTTGGGCAGCAGCTCGAAGGTGCCGTTGTCCTTCATGTTCTGCAGCTGAGCCATGCGGTCGATGCGCTTACGGATGGTGCGGAAGTTGGTCAGCATACCACCCAGCCAGCGAGCGTTGACATAGTGCATGCCGCAGCGCAGAGCCTCGTCACGGATGGACTCCTGAGCCTGCTTCTTGGTGCCGACGAACAGGATGTCGCCGCCCTCAGCTGCAACTTCCTTCACGTAGTTGTAAGCCTCGTCCAGCTTCTTGACGGTCTTCTGCAGGTCGATGATATAGATGCCGTTGCGCTCGGTGAAGATATACTTCGCCATCTTGGGGTTCCAGCGGCGGGTCTGGTGACCAAAGTGAACGCCTGCCTCGAGAAGCTGCTTCATAGAAACGACTGCCATAGTAAAATTACCTCCAAAATTTGTTTTGCCTCCGCACACCGTGATCTGCCGCCGTATCGGACGGCGCCGGACTGCCCTCCACTCCTAAGAGCACAAAAGGGCATAGTGATGCGTGTGTAATGCTAAGTAATAATAGCACAAACGAAGCGCTGTTGCAAGGGGTTTTCGTGCTTTTTTCTAAAATGGAACGCACTTTTTCGTCACTCTGCGTCCTCGGCCAGTCCTTCGAGGCCCATCCGGCCGAGTGCATACCCCTTGCCGAACATGAGGTCATACTGAAGGAGCCAGTGCTCGTCGCTCCATTTCTGCTGCAAGGGCGTCAGCTCGTTCGAGGTCGTGCCGTCCTTTTCCATGATGGTGCCCCGGGTGTTGGCCCGGTAGGCGGCGCGAAGCTGGCGGCCAAGGAACTGGAAGTAGAGAGGCTGACGCAGGCCGAACAGCTCCATCATCACCGGCGAGATGTCGTAGGCTGCGATGGTGCCGAGATCGACCGCGCGGTCGGAGTAGTTCGACCACATCAGCAGCGTCGTCTGGTGGAGACGGGGATCGGCGCTGGAATCGCTGGCATAGCCGCTGCGGGTGTAGATATCGTAGTTAGAGTCGATGGGGTTGTAGTGGTCGCCCCAGAACACCAGAATGACTGGCTCGTCCACCTGCGAGAAGTACTCCGTCAGCTTTCCCAGCATGGCGTCGGCGTCCCGGATGCCGGTGGCGAAGTCTTCCAGCGCACCCACAGTGCTGGCCTTGAGGCCCGCCGGGGCTTCCGTGACCTTCACCCGCTGGTCGTCGGGATAGGGATACCGCTGATTCTTCTGACAAAACATGGGTGATCGCAATGGATACTGTATTCAGACCGTTCGAGTTCACCGATGAGAACAACGAGTTCGTTGGTATCGATGTAGATATCATCAAAGCAGTTGCTGAGGATCAGGGATTCAAGATTGATATCCAGAGTCTTGGATGGGATGCAGCAGTAGCAGCAGTACAGTCCGGCCAGGCAGATGGTCTGATCGCAGGAGCAAGTATCACTGATGAGCGTAAAGCAAACGGATGGATCTTCTCCGATTCTTACTATGATTCCAGCCAGATCTTCGCAGTAGCAGCAGACAGCGATATCGCTTCCTTTGAAGATCTGAAAGGAAAGAACGTAGCTGTTAAGAACGGTACTCAGGGTGCAGCATTTGCAGAGAGCCTGAAAGATCAGTATGGATTCACCACTACTGTATTTGAGGATTCACCGACTATGTATCAGGATGTTATCCAGGGCAACAGCGTTGCATGTGTAGAGGATAAGCCGATCATTCAGGACTGGATCGTAAGCAAAGGTCTTGCACTGAAGACAGTTGACGCTATGGAGAGTGATCCGGCTCCTTACGGATTCGCTATCATGAACGAGGCTAACCAGCCGCTGCTTGACATGTTCAATGCAGGTCTTGCTGATATCAAAGCAAACGGAACTTATGATGAGATCCTTGCAAAATATCTTGGAGAGAGCAAATAAGAATAATAGAATCGTATGATTCTGGTGACGGAAAGCAGCCGCAGATACTGTGGCTGCTTCCTGCACTGTGAAAACCCCTGTGTGAGAGGCTTTCACAATGTAAGAAGTATTTTCAGGAAACCAGAGGATAAAAAAAGGAGACAGAGACTATGATAGGTATTATTGAAGTTTACGGAAGCATGTTGCTCCGCGCACTTGGTCAGACACTGTTGCTGACACTGCTGTCCCTGTTATTTGCCATGGTCATCGGTATGATCTTCGGACTGATGA
>ERZ1106929.137-NODE-137-length-83995-cov-11.211365_pt1 | contig 83995 bp, 89 predicted proteins | sample MGYA00403662_ERZ1106929 | MGnify/ENA primary metagenome ERZ1106929 (study PRJEB35170, sample SAMEA104062442) | human gut metagenome | biome: human gut; feature: human-associated habitat; material: faeces | place: Denmark | collected 2013-02-20 ... | reverse complement strand
CGGGCTGCCGCCCCCTCGAGCCCCCCCGCCAACACTCGGGCGGATTCGTTTGAACAGAGGTTTTTCGACAAGCTGAGAGGCCGTCCGCGCTGCGGACGGCCTCTTCGTCTGTGTCTGTGAAAAATACCTCTGCGGAACAGAACCCGCCTGAATGTAGGCGGGGGAGCGGCGCCCGCCGCGGCGGGAGGGATGGAGCGCGGCTTCCCTCTCCTCCCGGGGCTACCCGCGCCGCCTGTCCTGGACCTGGCGCACCGTCAGAAGCGCCCCCTCCACGGTGAACTTCACCTCCAGGGGGCCGAACTCCAGGCCGTAGACCCGGTCCGGCCGGTGCTGGTACTGGGGGCGGGGGTCCTGGGCCAGCACCCCCAGCAGGGCCTCCCGCAGCCCCTCGGGCACCTGGGCCAGGAGCTCCGGGGCAATCTCCACCTGGAGGGAGGGCTCCTTGGGTTGGCTGGCAAAGCCCCCCGCCGCCTCCGGGCGGCAGTCGGCGTAGGGGAGATAGGGCTTGACGTCATAGATGGGGGTGCCGTCCATCAGATCGGCCCCCCGCACCAGCAGCACCGGGCCGTACTCCGGGTGGCGCTGAATCCCCTCCAGGGCCACGCAGGACAGGCCGATGGGGTTGGGCCGGAAGGGGGAGCGGGTGGCGAACACCCCCATGCGGGTGTTACCCCCCAGGCGCGGGGGGCGCACCGTGGGGGACCAGCCGTCCCGCACCGCCTGGGAGAACTGCCAGATCAGCCAGATGTGGCTGAACCCCTCCAGCCCCCGCAGGGCGTCGGGATTGCGGTACTCCGGCTCAAAGACCACGGTGGCCCGCAGGGCGTCCACCAGACCGCTCTGCCTGGGAATGCCGAACTTGGTGTGGAAGTCGCTGCGGATATGGGCGATCACCTGAATGGTATGCTGCTGGGCCATGGGGTTACCTCCCTTGTGCGGAATCGGATGTGTCTCTTGGATGCGGGCAGAATGGCGCGCCCTGCCTCTGGGGCGGGCTCAGGCGCGGTCCTGCCCGCTGCGGGCCTTATAGGCCTCCCCCCAGTTTCCCATGGCGTCCAGAATGGGCTTCAGGCTGTATCCCAGCTCGGTCAGAGTGTACTCCACCCGGGGCGGGACCTCGGGGTACACCTTCCGGGTGAGCAGGCCGCTCTCCTCCATCTGCCGCAGCTGGGCGGTGAGCACCTTCTGGCTCACGGTCCCGATGGACTTCTTCAATTCGCCGGACCGCTTGGTCCCCGGCATCAGGTCCCGGAGGATCAGCACCTTCCACTTGTCGCTGATGAGGGTCAGGGTGGTCTCCACCGGGCAGGCGGGGAGTTCTTTGGCCGCAGTTGACATTTGAGTCCCTCCTTGGTCCATAGGTTCTGATTGGGATGTATAGCTTGATTATATCCTAAGCCTCCTGGCCGCGTCAAGGCGCTGTGCCGCCTCTGTCATTTTAAAAAATTTTTCTGCGCCGCCCGGGCCCGCAAAGCCTTGGGCGGCGCAAAAGTTTCCAGCTGGTAACCGTCCAAAAGTTGCGTTTTGGTGCCTATGCCACAAGATTGTGCGTACTTTTCAAAGCCGTTTGTATGCGCTATGATGCAGTCACAGGGGCGGGAGATCCCCGCCGGAACATCCCAAGGAGGTAATTCGCTATGAACAAAAACGCGTATGAGACCGTCAAGCTGCCCAAGGGCGAGATGCATGAGTTTTCTCCCCCTGCGGGGGCCTATTTTTTCAGGAAAGGAGCTGAACTCTGATGATCCACATTGAGAACCTGGCTGAAAAAGTTGGGAAACCTGATACGGATTGACAACTTCCGCCGCAAAAAGCGATATGCCGTCTTGCAAAAATGCGGAGCCTGTGGTATCATATTTACATACCAAATTTCACAAAAGAGGTCTTGACAATGTGGATGGAAGGCGGGAAAATGACTAAGCAAGCAAACAAGCAAAGCATAATTCTGCCCTTTTTCCCTGTCAAGGGGGTAACTGCATATTGTTTCAAGGCGCATTCCGCCCGTTTTTGTACGGGTGGGGTGCGCCTTTTTGCGTCATCTTAAGGACGGTGCAAAAATTTTCCCCTGTATTTTACTAAATACTTAATAAAAATCAGGAGGTGATGTGGCTCGTGAAAATAGAACGAGGTGTCCCGGAACGGCGCGCGGAATATCTGGAGACCTGCTTTGAAACCTTTTGCAAAAACGGACTGGAAAACACCAGTATGCAAGTGCTGGCGGATGCCTGCGGTACGGCGACCGCGAATCTTGTCTACTACTTCGGTACGAAGGACAACCTCATTATTGAGGTCACCGCCCATGGTATGGCCAAGGTGGAGGACGACTTCATGGCACAGGCCCCCACCAGCTTCAGGGACATTGAGCGGTTTTTAAGAGAGATGCCCTATCTCACCGCCAAACTCCACGGGGCGAAATACCGCTTTATGTACCAGGTGTACGCCAGCCCCAAATACCGGGAACACGGCAAGGCATTTTTCAGCGGCGTCAATGTCCGCTACCGCAAGTATGCCGAGCAGCTCTCCCCCAAGCTGGGCTTGCCGGTGGAGCTGGTACAGGGCATGACCTATCTGTTCGTCCGCGCCTGTGTTCATTATGCGCTGTTTGAGGACGAGGAATATTTACAGTTACAGTTGAACGCGATCCGCGCTTCTTTGCGGGCGATTGCCGGTACAGGGCGTGAAAAGGAGGAAACCAGATGAAAAAACGATTTTTAAGTTTGTTCTGCGTGCTGGCCCTCTGCCTGGGTCTGCTGCCCACCACGGCGCTGGCGGTGGATGCGCCTGCTACGCTTTATGTGGGAAATAACCAGGTCATTGTAGCTGAGACTGTAACCTACTGGAGTACAAATGACAGCGGGGAGTTAACACGGGTCGAAAATGCCACCGACGCTTCTAAAGATTGGACTGTCAGATACAACCCAAACACCGCCACCCTGACGCTGAATGAAGCGAAGATTTCAGGAAGTTATGATCAGTACAATAATCCATTCACTGCCGGGATCTATGCTAAGGGCAGCAGCGATCAACCAGTTGCCCTGACTATCGAACTGATTGGCACGAACACCATCACAGGCAACTATGGGATTTATGTGGATGCACAACAAGGAGAGATAGTAGGCACAAATGCCTCCCTTCTCATCCAAAATAGCAGCGATTACGGCATACTGGAAGTTTCTGGTTCTTCTCACGGAATTTATGTCAAAAGCGGAACAGGCAATGCCTCCCTTACCATCAAAGACGCGTCTGTCGTGGCAAGCAGTAGTTCCTCCTATGATGGCTACGCCGGCGTCTGTGTGCAGTCCGGTAGTGACGCCACCAGCTCTCCGAAGCTCTCCCTTGCCGTCGACGGCGGCAGCCTGACCACCAGCGCCAGCGAGGGCAATGATGGGATACAGTTTTATGTGGGATCGTCTGAAGCCACCGGTGCCACCACCAGTCTGACCGTCAGCGATAATGCCATTGTGCGGGCCAACGGCGGGATCAAAGCTAGTCGTGTCGATGAACCTACACCATCAGGTACCGGCATCGTTTTTGACGGCAACAAGGGCACCGTGTACGGCAGTGTGGAATTGCAGAAAGACCTTGAAATTAAGAGCGGCGAAACCCTGACCATCCCGGAGGGGTCTACCCTCAACACCAATAACAACCTGACCAACAACGGCACCATCGTGAATACAGGCGGTACCCTGAATGGCGAACCGGACGGCACTGGTAAAATCGAAACCACACCCACCATTGACACCCAGCCTGCAAGCCAGACTGTGACCAAGGGAAACACTGCCACCTTTACCGTTGCGGCCACCGGCGAAAACCTCTCCTATCAGTGGCAGCAAAGCGCCGACAACGGCACAAACTGGAACAATATTTCCGGTGCGACCAGCAATAGCTACACTACAGATGCCGCCACGCTGGAAATGAACAATTACCAGTACCAGTGTGTGGTGAGCAACAGTGCAGGCAGCGTTACCAGCAGCGCCGCCACTCTGACGGTCAACGCTGCAACGGTTCCCGTCACCGACGTGTCGCTGACCCCGGCCTCGCTCTCTCTGTTCACCGGTGATACCGCGACCCTGACCGCCACGGTGCAGCCGAGCAATGCCACCAACCAAAATGTGACCTGGAGCAGTGATAAGCCCGATGTCGCCACCGTGGATGCCAACGGCAAAGTCACCGCCGTTGGCGAAGGAAACACAACCATCACCGTCACTACGGTGGACGGCAGCAAGACCGCCACTTGCACGGTGACTGTCACCAAGTCTACATACATTATTTCCGCCGACACCACGGCTCTCGACTTTGGCAGCGCCTATACCGGCTATACCCAACCCGCCGCCAAGACCGTGACCATCACCAATGACGGCAACCAGACCCTGACCTTAAATCAACCTGCATCCACCGTCAGCTTTGAGGTGGGCACTCTCACCAAGACGCAGCTGGCCGCAGGCGAAAAAGCCACCTTCACGGTGCAGCCCAAGGCAAGACTGGCCGTGGGTACATACAGTGAAAATTTCACTGTTTCCGGCGATGGCGGTGCAACCGTGACTATCACCGCCAACTTCACCGTGCAACGGTATAGCAGCGGCGGCGGTACCCCCACCAAGACCCCCAGCCAGCAGGCCACGGACAAGATCGAGGCCGCTAAGGACGGCAGCACCGTGGAGATCAAACTCTCTACCGGCAGCACCAAGCTGGACAAAGAAGTGTTCGAGGAGCTGGCGGGCCGGGATGTGACCCTGGAGATCAGCCTGAGCAATGGCGTCACCTGGAGCGTCAACGGCCAGGACATCCCGGAGAACGCCGACCTGACCGACCTGGATCTGGGTGTCACCCTGGACGCCTCCACCATCCCCGTCAGCGTGATCAACACCGTCACCGGAGCGGTGGACACCATCCAGCTCTCCCTCAAGTACGACGGGGAATTTGGGTTCACGATGATTTTGAGCGCCCCCCTGGGTGAGACCAATGCCGGGTACTGGGCCAACCTCTATTACTACAATGAGGACAGCCGGGCACTGGAGTTCCAGTCCGCCGACAAGATCGCTTCTGACGGCACGGCGGAGTTTGCTTTCTCCCACGCTTCTGACTACGCCATCGTCATCGACACCGACAGCCATGAGCCGGTGGAGCTGCCCTTCACCGATGTGCCGGAGGGCGCATGGTATGAGGATGCTGCGGCCTATGTCTACAAGCACGGCCTTATGGCGGGCACCAGCGCCACCACCTTTGCCCCCGATGTGACCACCAGCCGGGCTATGATCGCCACGATCCTGTGGCGTATGGCAGGTAGTCCCGTGGTGAACTACGCTATGAACTACACCGATGTGGCCCAGGGCCAGTGGTGTTCCGAGGCCATCCGCTGGGCCACCAGCGAGGGCGTGGTCACCGGCTACGGCAACGGCCTGTTTGGTACCAACGATCCCATCACCCGGGAGCAGCTGGCCACCATGCTGTGGCGCTACGCCCAGACCAAGGGCTATGATGTGTCCATCGGTGAGAACACCAATATCCTGTCCTATACGGATGTGGCCGATCTCAGTGAGTATGCCATCCCTGCCATGCAGTGGGCCGTGGGCGCCGGAATCATCAACGGCACCGGCGACGGCTCCACCCTTACTCCCCAGGGCCAGGCCACCCGGGCTCAGGCGGCGGTGATGCTGCAAAGATTTTGTGAAAAATATGTGATCTGGTAACTGCATAAAAGATTGGGGAACAAGGATGATGAATCGCCCCTTTTGCCTCACCGGAGGCGAAACCTCCACCTAATCGAATACGACCACCTGCTGAAAAGGCGCAGGCAACCAACTGGTTGTCTGCGCCTCATTTTTTCCTCGACAGGTTATCCGAGTATCCCCCAAAAAATTCTGGAAGATATTGGGATTAAGTGTCAAGGTATGGATGTGATTTTTGCACTGACCTATCCCGGCCCGGAAAAACCATTGAAAACTTAGAAAAATTTTTGCATTTTGGCGGAAAAAGATATTCCTGCCGCTCTCCTCCCGATTTTCGTTGACCATCCACGAATCAACGGAAATTAAAGGAGGAGCCAATATGTTTGACCGCAATAGTGACTATGCTCTGAATAAGAAGGACCCGGACGCCATCGTATGCAAAAGCGCCACCGGAATACATATCCGCCTGACCCGTGCCGACTTCTCCAGTGCGGAGGAGTTTGAAAAATGGAAACGCTGGTCTGATGAAAACTACCACGCCATTGAGAAAGCGGATCACCGGCACAGTAACCGGACAATTTCGCTGGAAGGACTGGCTGAACTATCCTTTGCGGTGCTCTCTGCCGAAACGAAGGTCATGGATCAATACGACCAGGAGGAACGGTCCCGCCTATGCCGCCTGTTGGCCGAGGGCCTGGACGCCTGCCTGACTGCGCCTCAACGCCGCCGTCTTTGGCTACGCTATTGGCAAGCGTCGGGGGAGAGTATCAAGACTTCTGTACGCACTAAGACCCGCCTGGAGCAGTTGACAGAGAGCGGCTTTTATACAGGCGGATCTATTGCGTATGGCTATCGCCTGGATAAACGAGGCCGTACCAATAAACGAAACAAAGAAGTCTTTGATTTGGCGATAGACGAAGATGCCGCGAAAATCATTCAACTGATTTTTCAAAAGTATGTGAACGAGGGATATGGTGCCCAGCGTCTTTCCCGGTATCTGGAAGAAAAGAAAATCCGCAAGCCTAACGGAAAGAACTTTCCGAATACCTCCATCAACCGTATCATCAAAAATCCTATCTATACGGGAGTAATACGGAATGGGGATGCACAATCGGCATTTATTCCAGAATTACAGATTATAGACCAGGAAACATTTGACCGGGCACAGAAAATCATGTCTGACAGAACGACACATCATGCAGAAACTCCATTGAACCTAAAAGGACAATCTCTCCTGGTAGGGAATATTTTTTGCGGCCATTGTAAAAATCGGCTGACATTAACCACCGGAGGCAGGAACCGGGTACGAAAGGACGGAAGAATTTACCATGATGTTCGTGCCAGGTATCAGTGTCACTATAATGTCCGTCATCCGGGAGAATGTGATGGACAGTCAGGCTATGGAGTAAAGAAATTGGATGGGATTATAGACCGGATCGTGCGCTATCAGCTTTCAAAAATCAGTGCCGCGTCCGGGGAAGATATTGTTGCAAAACAGAACCAGAAAGCCATCGAATTGGCAAAAGCAAGACACCATCTGGCAACCATGCAGTTAGCAGAAAAGCAGAGAGAACTGGTTGATTGCCAAAATGAAGGAATCAAGGTCATTCGTGGGCAGAGCAAGTTTGATATGGAGTTTCTGAACGAACTTGTCAGCAAGGCGAAGGCCGAGGTAGCAGAGCTTGAGGCCGCGGTGGAGGCAGCAAAAGAAGAACTGGACATTCATCTTGCGAACGCCGATGTAGAGCGGAAAGAGTATGAGAAGATAAAGACCTGGGCTGACCTCTATGATAACTGCAACTTTGCTGCAAAGAAGATGATTATTTCCCAGTTCATCAAATCTGTTTATGTCTATCGAGATTACACACTGGAAATTGAATTTAATGTCTCCTTTGAGGAGTTTCGCACAATGGCAACAGAGTGCCAGGATCAGGGAACAAATGAACAACCTTTGGTATATATCACGGCATAAAAAAGACAGGCCTGCGCGAACAAGCCTGTCTTTGGTGGACCCAAAGGGATTCGAACCCTCGACCTCTCGGATGCGAAAAGGCATATAAAACTTTTTTGCATAATTTCTAATTATTTATAGTGCTTTCCGCTCGGTTTCTCTTTCTTTCCACCACTCTTCAGTACTCTGGTCTCCATGTGCTACGCCGCCGTCTGTGGTGCGTCATGTGGTCAAAAACACTCCCTGCCCTTTGCCGAAAATGGCTTCCCGGCTTGGACGTGGAGCGTTTTTCGTGCCTCTAACTGCGTGCATTGTAACTCTGAGGAAGGTGTTAAGCAAGTCTTTTTTCCACCGTCCATGCCTCAGAAATTGGGGGGCTGTAAACAAAAAAAGCATTTTGCTTTCGGAGATTAAGAAAACTTAAGAGAATATTCATGAGATTCCCCCATTTGCCGTGATATAATCTCAGAACCTAACCAAGATATGGTGGATCACTCGGTGTGCGGAATCGCTGTCTATGATTTGGATAAATCGATTCGGAGCGGCACGGGGATGACCTACAATTATGCGGTGCTGAAAAAAAGACTGCCGGTGACGGTGATCCATCCGGATCATGCCTTGCGGATTAACAATAATCAGCAGGAACACTCTTGACAAAAATCCAACTCCAGACTATACTTTCTATAAATCCGATTGCGGATTTATAGAAAGTGTGTAAGACCTTCAATTTGCTAAAAAGGGGGGGGCGCTGTGAATGAGGAAATCAAATTGCAGATTCGGCGCATGAATCAGCGTATCAAGGAGTTGGACTCGATCTACCACACAGCCGCCAATCAAATCGGCGTTTCCGATGGCGAGATCACCGTTTGGTCTGTCCTTCTCACTGCGGAGCAGAGCTATTCCCAGCAGGAGTTATGTGATCTGCTCTCGCTGCCTAGGCAGACCGTGAACTCCATCATTTCCAAGATGGTCAAAAAGGGCTTTGTATACCTGGAACATATCCCCGGCACACGCAACCAAAAGACGATTCATCTGACACAGCAGGGAATGGATTTTGGAGAGGACAAGGTGGCGTGGATTTTGCAGGCAGAGGAGCGCGCTTTGGAACAGGCTGACCCCAAGCAGGTTCAGATCTGCATTGAAATGATTGAATCCTTCACCCAGCGCCTCAAAGGGGAACTGGAGCGCCAGCAGGAGGAAGCTGGGAATATATGAAGATGGAACAGCCCGCGCAGTACCTCCCCTTCCGGATCAATGATACCTGGTATGCGGCACCGATGGAGTATGTGTCCTATATCATAGCCTCATCGGAGGGGTTTCTCAAATGTTCTCTGCCGAAATCACCTCCTTACATAATGTGGGTCATGAGTATCCACAACCGGCTGATCCCGGTGATTGAATGGGATATGCTCCATTTTGCCGGGACCGACCCGGCTTCCATTCGGCAAAGGCCGCTGATTCTAATCTTGAACCGCCAGAATAGCCTGCTGGGGCTTCTGACAGATGAGATCAACCCTCCGCGGGAGTTCCCATCGCAGGATTGCGGCCAGGCGCCCGTATCGTCTGAAACAATCCTGACCCGCGGAGCGGATCGCTATACGCTGTTTGACGTTCCCCAATTTTATCTGTCGGTAGCCTCCGGTCAGCCAGCCGCCGGAGAACAGTGAAATCAAAACGTGCTGACACAATGTAAGGAGATGTACCCATGAAAAAAAGCACCAAAAACCTTCTGCTGGGGGCTGGGGTCATTTCCAGCGCGGTAGCTGCGGCGGGGGTGGTCTCCTATGCGCTGACCAAATCCCTGGTGGAGATCGCGCTGGACCGAAAGGAGCCGGACATCATGGCGGCATCCCGGCAGCAGCTGACCCGTTCCCCGGAGATGGGCGATTTCTTGAAGCTACGGATTAAAGCTGCGGCCCAGCTGGGCAGGCGGCCCTGCGAAACCTATGAACTGAAGGCCCAGGATGGGACGATCCTGGTCGGGCATTGGTTTGCGTGTGAAGGCGCAAAGCGCATTGTGATCGCCATGCACGGGTGGCGCTCCTCCTGGACCCGGGATTTTGGCCTGGTCGCTGACTTTCTCCATGAAAATGGCTGTCATGTCCTGTTTGTGGAACAGCGCGGCCAGAATAACAGCGGTGGAGACCACATGGGGTTCGGTTTGACGGAGCGGTATGACTGCCGGGACTGGATCGACTGGGTCAATGAGCAAAAGGGCGGTACCCTGCCAATTTATCTGTACGGAATTTCCATGGGGGCCTCCACCGTGCTGATGACCGCGGGATTTCCGGAACTGAAAAATGTCCACGGCATCATTGCCGATTGCGGTTATACCTCGCCCCATGAAATATGGAAGCATGTTGTGAACAACAATCTTCATTTGAACTACAACGAATGGATCAGTAAGATAGCCGATGACATCTGCCGGGAGAAGATCCAGTTTGGCTCCAGGGATTACTCCTGCCTGGTGGCTTTGAAGAACAATAAGATCCCAGTCCTGTTTATCCACGGCACGGACGATGATTTTGTCCCCATTGAAATGACCTATGAGAACTATAAAGCATGTGCGGCTCCAAAGCGCCTGCTGGTCGTTCCGGGTGCGGGCCACGGTATGAGCTATGCGATAGACCGTTTGCGGTACGAAGCGGCTCTCCTGGATTTTTGGAAGGAGTTTGACGCAAAAGATCTTTCCGCACAATGATAAAACATAAATAACATCAAATCAAGCGTGCCCCTGGCCGACATTTACGGTTCAGCCGGGGCACGCTTGACTGCTGTGATAACTCTTTTCGCGGGGAGACGATTTCCCCTTGACAAAAATCCGCTTTCGGATTATACTCTTATAAAAATCCGAAAACAGATATTAAAAGGCGCGACGGATGGTGCAAGAGGTTCTGTCCATCCCATCCGGCTGAACCTGAATTCGTTTGCGGAAGGAAGCGAGGATGCCTATGAATGAAAAAATCTTTGATATATTGGAGTTTTCAAAGATCCAAGAGATGCTGGAAAAGCACGCCACTTCACAGCCGGGCCAGACGCTTTGCAGAAATCTGATGCCGGAGACGGAGATCGAGGTGATCCAGCGGATGCAGGACGAGACCTCGGCGGCGCGGGAGCGCATCCGGCACAACCACGAGATCTCTTTTGCCAAGGTCACGGACCTGAGCAGTGTGCTGGAACGGCTGGAGGCGGGAAATCCTCTTTCTCCGGGAGAACTGCTGCGGATCTGCGACCTGCTGGACACGGCTGCAAGGGCCAAGAAATATGGTTGCCGAGAGATCCCGGAGGAGGAGCGGGATCTTCTGGATGCCCGGTTCAATCAGCTCTCCCCCTTGCCGAAGGTCAGCCAGGAGATCCGCCGCTGTATTCGCTCGGACACGGAACCGTTCGACACCGCAAGCCCGGGGCTGGAGAAGGTCCGCAAGAAGATCAAAGACACCCAGGACAAGATCCAGAACCAGCTGCGCTCCTTTATCAGCGGAAAATACCGCAATTATTTGACGGATACTTTTATCAGCCAGAGGACCGGCAGTTACTGCCTCGCGGTCAAATACGCCTGCCGCAGTAAGGTGTCTGGGACTGTGGTGGGACAGTCCGGCTCTGGCGGAACCGTGTTTATTGAGCCCAAAAGCGTGGCAGACGCCAGCGCGGAGCTGCAGGACTACCAGTATCAGGAGAAAATCGAGATCGCGGTCGTCCTTGGCGAACTCAGCGACCTGGTAAAAGCGCAGATCAAATATGTGAAAAAGGACTACGCGATTTTAACAACGCTGGATTTTATCTTTGCGAAAGCCTACTTGTCTGAACAGTATCGGGGGACGGCCCCCCTGCTGAACAGCAAAAAAATCATCAGCATCAAACAGGGGCGGCATCCCCTCCTGAACCCGGAAAAGGTCGTGCCCACGACGCTGGAGCTGGGCCGGGACTATGATCTGCTGGTCATCACCGGCCCCAATACCGGCGGGAAGACGCTAACGATGAAAACAGTCGGCCTGCTGACCCTGATGGGGCAGGCGGGATTGCATATCCCGGCCGAGGAGGGCTCGGAGCTCTCCGTATTCCGGGAGGTCTTTGCGGACATTGGCGACGAGCAGAGCATCGCCCAGAGCCTCAGCACCTTCTCTGCCCACATGACCAATATCATCCGCATCCTGCGTGTGGCGGATCAGGAATGTCTCCTGCTGATCGACGAGCTCGGCTCCGGCACCGACCCCGCGGAAGGCGCGGCGCTGGCCGTGGCCATCCTGTCCAGGCTGCACAACCAGCATATCCGCACATTGGCCACCACCCACTACGTACAGATCAAGACATTCGCCCTGACAACGCCGGGCGTCCAGAACGCCTGCTGTGAATTTGATGTGGAGACGCTGAGCCCCACTTATCGGCTGATGATTGGCGCCGTGGGCGCCAGTAATGCCTTTGCGATCTCCAAGCGGCTGGGGCTGGAGGACTCCTTGATCCAGGATGCCCGGGAATACTTAGCGCGTGAGCAAGAGGAATCAGGGGGCCATTAAAAGCAACCCCTATGTTTCGTTCGGCTGGGATAGGGGAGTGATCGCGCCAAAAACTGTGGGAGACATCCCAAAGGGGATCGGCAGCAGCTGAGAACAAACAGTTTGCGATCATTCCCTTATCCCAGTTGGATGTGAGGATACATAGAACATGAGAGTCATCGCAGGAAAAGCAAAGGGACGAAATTTGACCGCGCCAAAGGGCCTCCGGACGCGGCCGGTTCCCGCCATGATCAAGGAGGCCCTATACAACATTTGGCAGTCCAGAATTGACGGCGCAAGATTTTTAGACCTGTTTGCCGGCAGTGGAAGTATGGGGATCGAAGCACTCAGCAGAGGCGCGGAACATGTGGTCTTTGTGGATCAGGACCGGAAAGCGATCCAAGCCATTCGGAGCAATCTGGCCCTCTGCAGATTTACAGAGGGCTGGGAGGTTTTTCAGGATGATGTCTTTCGCCGGATCACGCGGCTGAAAGAACAGGGACAGCAGTTTGACATCATCTATGCCGATCCCCCCTTCACCGTGAAGGCGATATTCCTTCCGCTCATAGAGGCGCTTTCCGATGCCAGCCTGCTTGCAGAAGACGGACAGCTGGTGGTACGCACGAAGAAGGAAATGCGGATGCCTGATGCGATCCAACAGTTAGAGCGATCTCGTGTGAAGACATACGGCATTTCCAATGTTCATTTTTACAGCAGATCCGAGCAGTAAAATTGCGGCCCAAATGACTGCAAATAAGGTCAGGACAGGGGGCAAACATGAGACATACAGCCCAGGAGGAACTGAAGCTGGTGATCCAACAGATCAATGAATTGACGAAGGTCTATCACAATGCGGTGAGCAGCCACCACATTTCAGAAAATGAGTTCTGGATCTGGTACATTCTGATTTTGACGGACGGTGAGCACTCCCAGCAGAGCATCTGTGACGCATGGTTCCTCACAAAGCAGACGGTCAACACGATTGTCGGCAATATGGTCAAAGAAGGCTACGCGATACTGGCGCCCATCCCGGGTACGAAAAATCGTAAAAGTATCCACCTGACAGAACAGGGAAGACAGCATGGAGAACAAATCGTGCTCCCAATCGCTTATGCAGAACAAAGAGCTTTGGGGCGTATCAGGGCAAAAGAGCTTGCGGCCTGCACCTCCGCGCTCAGGAAATTAACACAATTCTTAAAGGAAGAGATCAGTCATGCAGAATCAGAATCAAATTCGGAAGGATGAGCCTTCCAATAAAATCATCACCATTCCCAATATCCTCTCCCTTTTCCGCCTGTGCCTGATCCCGGTCATCCTCTGGCTCTATCTGGGAGAACACCGGAATATCCTGGCGGGATGCGTCCTGATCCTCTCCGGGGTCACCGATATTGTGGATGGGCTGATCGCCAGGCGGTTCCACATGGTCAGCGACCTGGGTAAAATTCTGGACCCCATCGCAGATAAACTGACTCAGGCGGCGATGCTCCTCTGCCTGCTGATCTCCTTCCCTCTGATGCTCTTTCCCCTTCTTCTGATGGTGTGCAAGGAACTCTTCATGGCGGTGACCGGGACCCTGATCATTCGGAAAACCGGCATGGTGCCGGGCGCGGTTTGGCATGGGAAGGCCGCCACCGTATTCCTCTACGCAGTGATGCTGCTCCATGTGTTCTGGCAGGAGGTGCCGCCGATCCTCTCCATTGCGTCGATTGCCGCCTGTGTCCTGATGATCGCACTGTCCTTTCTTCTGTATGCGATCCGCAATCTGAAACTCTTATGCCAATAGGAAGGAGGGAAAAGGCAATATGACAAAATACTTCATGGATTGTGTTTTCTACATTGCCCTGATCGGGATCGCCGGTTTCCTGCTGGGGCGCCTTCTCCCGAAAGGCTGGTTCCGATATGACCAGTTTCCATTCCGCCCCTTTCACTTTGAAAAGAACGGCGAAATTTACGCTGCGTGGGGCATACGGCGTTGGAAAGACCGGTTCCCGGATATGAGCGAGATCCTGCCGAACCTCATGCCGTCCAAAAAACTGCCGCGAAGGGCGTCCGGCGAACAGCTCACCTTGATGGTGCAGGAGACATGCATCGCAGAGATGATCCATGTCCTCCTATGTATAGCCGGACTGCACTGTATGCAGCTCTGGCCCGGAATCGGCGGGCTGGCTGTCGCTGGCCTCAATATGCTGGGCAATCTCCCTTATATCGTGATCCAGCGGTTTAACCGACCAAGACTGGTACGGTTGCTGGCTGCTCACAGAAAAGGAACCTTTGTGAGGTGCGAAGACTATGCGTGTGCTGATACTCAGCTGTAATACAGGGGAAGGGCATAATTCCTGCGGGAAAGCACTAAGCGAAATGTTCACAAAGCAGAATATCCCCTGCCGGATGGACGACGCGTTCCGGTTTCTCTCCCCCTCCATCTCACGCATGGTCACGGTTGGCTTTAATTTTATGTACCGGCACCTGCCCGGGGTCTTTCGGTTCGGCTATCAGTATTCCGAGCAGCACCCCCGCTTATTTGAAGGGAACTCCCTGGTCTATCGTTTCCTGTCCTCCGGCTCAGAAAATTTATATCATTTTATCCTGCGGGAAGGCTTCGATACGGTGATCTGTACCCATGTGTTTTCCGCACTGATCGTCACAGATGTCATGAGCCGGCACAATCGTTTTTTGCGGACTTATTTTGTGGCCACCGACTACACCTGCAGCCCCAGCTGCGCCCAGAGCGACCTGGACGCCTATTTCATTCCCGACGCCGCGTTGGCAGGCGAGTTCATCCGCTGCGGGATCTCCTCTGAAAAGCTGATCCCCACCGGCATCCCGATCCGGGAAGACTTTCTTCACGCCAACAGCAAAGAGGAAACGAAGGTGCGCTTCGGCCTCCACCCCTATGCGCCTCACCTGCTGATCATGGGCGGCAGCATGGGATGCGGCCCCATGAAATACCTGGTGCGGCAGATCTCCAAAGCAATGCCCAAAGACTGTGCCGTAACGGTGATCTGTGGAACAAACCGAAAACTGCGCGCTCAGCTGGACCGCGACTATGCGGAGGACCACCGCGTCGTGATCCGCGGATTTGTAGAGGATGTATCTGCCATGATGGACAGCGCCGACCTGTTTCTGACCAAGCCGGGCGGCATCAGCGTGACAGAGGCGGCCCAGAAACGGCTCCCCATGGTATTTGCCAACGCCGTGGCCGGCTGTGAGAATTACAATATGCGCTTTTTCGTGCGGAAAGGTGTGGCTGTTACGGCGGAGACGCCCAAAGAGTTGGCCTGCCTCACCGCAACCGTCCTGGCCGATCAGCGGCTGATCTCCAATATGGTTGAAAACTATCAGCGTGTGGCGGCCAATACCGCGGCGCAGGCTATCGCCCAGGAGGTGATCTGCCGCAGCGGAAGACAGGGGGAACGAATGGATGCGCTTTGAATCACCCACAGTCGATTACCGCAGGTTCCGTCTCTCCAAATTGAACGCACCGGAATACCGCCACCTCAAGCTGCTGCTCTACTGGCCGGTGTTCGGCCTGTTTTTTTTGACGGTGGAACGGCTTTGGGTCCGAGAGACCTATTATCCCATTTCCTGCTCCTTGGACAATTTGATCCCGTTCTGTGAGTTTTTTCTGATCCCCTATCTGTTCTGGTTCGTATTCCTGGTCGGAATCCACATCTACACGCTTCTCTATGATGTGGATTCCTTCCAGCGGCTCATGAAGTTCATCATGCTGACCTACTCCGCAGCCATGGTGATCTACATCCTGTTTCCCAACTGTCAGGAGCTCCGGCCAGTAGTTTTTGAACGGGAGAACATCTTCACCCGATTTTTAGAGGGCTTTTATCAATTCGATACCAACACCAATGTCTGCCCATCGATCCATGTAATCGGTTCTGTGGCAGTGGCCTTGTGCGCTTGGCACAGTCGGCATTTCAGCACCCCCGAATGGCGGATTACATTCACGGTCATTGCGGTCCTGATCTCCCTGTCCACGGTGTTTCTGAAACAGCACTCCGTTTTGGACGTTCTGGCCGCCCTTCCCATCTGCGCCATCGCGTACCTCCTGGTATACAGGCCAAGAGGCAAGAAAACGCAGATCCGTTATCTCCGCCACATCGGGATCGAACCCCATGGTGCGAAAAGAAGAACGCGAATGTAAACCACCTACGATGACTGGAGGAAATCATGGCAAACAGCACCACAACGCAAACAATCAACCAAGTCCCACAAAACCGCCTGGGGACCGAGCGGATCGGGAAATTGATCAAAATGTACGCAGTGCCCAGCATTATTTCCATGCTGGTCAATTCTCTTTACAACATTGTAGACCAAATTTTTATTGGCTGGGGCGTAGGGTATCTCGGCAACGGCGCCACGAACATCATCTTTCCCATCACCATTGTGTTTGCCGCCTTTGCGCTGATGTTCGGAGATGGATCGTCGGCATATATGAGCTTGATGCTGGGAGCCAATAAGAAGACGGACGCCGCCAAGGGCGTGGCCAACGGCATCATTCTGTCCGTAGCCACTTCGATCCTTTTCGCGGCCGTTTCCCTGATCTTCTTCCCGCAGCTCCTTCAGCTGTTCGGCTGCACACCCGAGCTGGAGCCCTACGCCAAGGCATATGGGTACATCATCATTCTCGGACTTCCGTTCCAAATGGTCTGTGCCACCATCAATTCTGCGGTACGGGCGGACGGAAGCCCTAAATACGCGATGGTGACCATGCTGATCGGCGCTGTGATGAATGTGATCTTGGACCCCATTTTTATTTTTGTTTTTGACATGGGAGTGCAGGGGGCCGCCATTGCCACTGTGATCAGCCAGATCCTGTCGTTTTTGCTGAACGTACTGTATCTGAGAAAATTAAAGAGCATCGAACTGAAAAAGAACATTCGCTTCAGCCCCGCCATCGCGGTCAAGGTATCTTCAATGGGCGTCAGCAGCTTTATTACGCAGATGTTTGCCGCGCTGGTCATGGGGATGCAGAACAACCTGCTGAAAACCTACGGCGCCGCATCTGTCTACGGCTCCGAGATTCCCATCACGGTGCTGGGAATCGTTGTGAAGGTCAACGAGATCCTCAACAGCGTGATCCTGGGGCTGGCGATGGGGTCCCTGCCGATCATTGGATACAATTACGGAGCGCAGAAATACGACCGCGTGAAAAAGACGCTGAAGACCGTGATCCTGGCCGGCCTGGTGGTCAGCACATTCACGTTTCTCTTGTTCCAGACGGTCCCGGATAAGATCATCCTGCTCTTTGGTGGGAGCGATGACAGCCGCTACATTGAATTTGCGAAATTGTCGTTCCGGATCTATATGCTCCTGATTATCGGCAACAGCGTCCAGACGCCGATTGGGATCTTCCTGCAGGCCATTGGACGGAGCGGGAAAAGCTCCCTGCTCTCCCTCTCCAAGCAGGCGCTGTTCCAAGTCCCGGGTATGCTGCTGCTGGGACGGCTGTATGGCGTGGTGGGCGTGTTGGCCGCGCGGCCTGTCTCAGACGGCCTGTCCTGTCTGCTGGCTCTTGTTCTCCTTGGGACGGAGTTCCATACGCTCCGCCGGAGAGAGGTCCCGCCTGCCGTTCCTGCCCCCGTGGAGCACACGGTTCATCAGCAGGAGCGCCCGATCCTGGTCACAATCTCCAGAGAGTACGGCTCTGGGGGCCGGTATGTGGGACAGATGCTGGCGGACCAGCTGGGAGTTCCGTGCTATGACAAGGAACTGATCCTCGAGTTGGCGAAAAAGACTGGGCTCTCGGCGGAGTATATCGAACGCACCGAAGAAAAACGGGGCGCTCTCTCCGATTTCCACGCCGGTTACTACACCGGCCCCAATCAGGAGGATGACCTGTTTATTCAGGAAGCGCAGATCATAGAGGAACTTGCCGGGCAAGGCCCCTGCGTGATCATCGGCCGCTGCGCGGACTACATCCTGGAGGGAAAAGAGCATCTGCTGAAGATCTTTATTTACAGCACGATGGAGGAAAAGGTAAAGCGGGCTACTACCTATTATGGGCTGTCCCCGGAAAAAGCCGAAAAAGAAATCAAGCAGATCGACCGACGGCGCGCCATGCACTACGAGCACTACACGAATCGTAACTGGGCAGACCGATCCCACTATGACATCTATGTGAACAGCGATTTCCTGGGGGTGGAAAAGACAGCCGATCTGCTCTGCGCCCTCATTACGGAAAAATTGAGCCAGACACAAAACCGCGCTCAAGCGGAAGGCCAGCAGTAGAGAGGAGGGAGCGGCTATGGAGGGCAAGACAAAGCAGCACCTGCTTGTAACGGCATTTGGCGTCACGCTGTTTGTGGCACTGTTCCATCTTCCGGACGTCCTGGGCTTTCTAAACCGGATATTTCTTTTGATCCGCCCCATTGTGGTAGGCGCCATTCTGGCGATTTTCATCCATGTGCCGGTCAATGGGATTGAAAAGCGGCTGACCCGTCTGACCCAGGGGTTCAAAAAGAAACCGTCCGCAAAACTGCTCCATATCGTCAGCTTTGTCCTTGCCCTGCTGTGCATCCTATTGGTGCTTGTCCTGGTCCTGACCCTGCTGATCCCGGAGCTGATCCACTCTGCCCAGTCGCTCTACGCACAAATCAAAGAGCGCCTTCCCCAGTGGCTGATGTACCTGGACAGCTTTGGGATTCACCAGGAGGGGCTGGAACAGTTTTTGGCCGGGCTGAATCTGGATCAGATCCTGGACAGCTTTTCCCAGCAGATCGACACGATCCTCGTCAATATCGCCAGCACCCTGTCCTCCACGGTCAGCCTCGCGGTCACCATCGGCTTTGCGCTGATCATCTCCTTCTATATCACCCTGAGCAAGGAGCGCCTGTGCCGCCACGCCCGCATCCTGGTATATGCCTACTGGAGACAGGATTGGGCGGAGAGGCTTCTGCGGTTCTGCCGGATGTTCATCCGCTCCTTCTCCCAGTTTCTCTCCGGCCAGTGCCTGGAGGCGGTGATCCTGGGTACGCTGATGTTCCTGGCCTTTACAGTCTTCCGCCTGCCCTATGGGAGTCTTGTGGGCCTGCTCACCGCCGTCTGCGCCATCATCCCCTATGTAGGCGCCTTTCTCTCCTGCTCGGTCAGTGTGCTGCTCACCCTGCTGATCCAGCCGGCCGCCGCACTGCGTTGCCTGATCGTCTACCTTGCGGTTCAATTCATCGAGAACCAGTTTATTTATCCCCGTGTGGTGGGCGGCTCTGTGGGGCTCCCGCCCCTTTACACCCTGATCGCCGCCATGATCGGGGGCAAGCTGTTCGGCATCCCCGGCATCATCTTCTTCATCCCCCTGACCGCCGTTTTGATCGAGCTTGTCAAAGAGGACGCGCTCAACCGGCTGAAACGACGAGGAGCCAAGGTTCCATAGGTTCCCATTCTGAAAATGAGGTACATATGAAAAATGATATGATCCACCTGCTCGTCAGTTTCGATCAAAACTACATAAAGCCGTTTCAAACCATGATCAAGTCGCTGTCCGTCAGCAATCCCAATGAAGTATTCCACATTTGCCTGTTTCACAGTTCCATTTCCCAGGAGCAGATGCAGGAGTTGGAAGCCTATTGCGGCGCCCACCGAATGATTTTGTCCCCCATTCTCATAGACCGGACATTTTTTGAAGATGCGCCTGTATCCCGCCAATATCCACAGGAGATGTATTACCGGCTGGTGGCGCCGCTTTTGCTCCCGCCTACCTTAGACCGCATTCTCTACCTTGACCCGGATATTTTGGTGATCAATCCCGTCCGCCCGCTTTGGGAACTATCCTTGGGGGAAAATATCTTTGCCGCCGCCTCACACAGCAGCGTATTTGAGATCATGAATGATGTAAACCGCGCGCGTCTTGGGAAAGAGCACGATTATTTCAATACGGGCGTCCTCCTGATCGATCTGGAAAAGGCGCGGGCCGTGGTGACTGCGGACGATGTGTTCGGCTATGTGCGGGAGCAGGCGGATAAACTGCTGCTTCCCGATCAAGACGTCTTCAATGTCCTCTATGGCCATCGTACTTTGCAGATAGACGATGCGATTTTCAATTATGATGTGCGCTACTTTTCCGCATATCTCCTCAAAAGTGACGGCCAGCATACCATGAACTGGGTCATGCGAAATACCGTGTTCCTTCATTTTTGCGGCAGGCACAAGCCGTGGAAAAATATGTGCTTGAGCCGATTTTCAGCCTTATACCAGCATTACATGAACCTTGCACAAAAAGCAGAAACGAACAAACCGCACACCGTTGGATATGAGAAAGGATGAACACCATGAAAAAGATCACTTATTTCCTGATGGGCGCTGGCGCCGTTGTAGCGGGATTTTTTGCCTATGCGCTTCTGAGCGACAGCCCGAGGCCCAGCAAAGAGACTCCGCAGAGTCCGCAGGACCCGCCGGCCGACCCGACGCCTCCCCGTTATTCCAGTCAGGACTACGTTGCCCACAGGAGAGAGTTTTTTCAGAAACGGGCCGCCGAGCGGGCAGCAGCCGAATCGACAGAGAAACCGAGCTTTTCCCATCCCGCCCCTCAACTGGCTGACCCCGCGCAAGGGACTTCTGCTGACGGAGCGACAGACCAGGCCGGGGATGCCGAGGGTATCCCACCGGCACAAGGGGAGCGCCCTGTCCCTGAAACTTCTGAACCCACGGCCGACCCCGAAGGCTCCGCTGAGGCCGAGGACGGCAAGACAACCGAATGTCATCCAGAACCAGTTCCCCCGTCCGCAGGCCAGGACGCTGAAATGCAGGATACAGAACAGGAGCAAGCCGAAGGAACAGAGCCGGAGGAGCAAGGTGAAGATCAGACAAAATGAAGGATAAGCTCAAGAAAGTAATCCGCTTTATCACAAACCCAAGGCTCTTGCTCTGCGTGGCCATCGCATGGCTCATTACAAACGGCTGGTCTTATATCCTGTTTGGTGTGGGCAGCTATTTTGGCATCCACTGGATGACCGCGGTGGCCGGGGCCTATATTGCCTTTCTCTGGCTTCCGATTTCCCCCGAAAAAATCGTGACCTTTGCCATCGCCATCGCCCTGCTCCGCCTGCTGTTCCCAAACGACCAGAAGACACTGGCTGTTTTGAAGGGCTTCTATGAGAAGGCAAAGGCCGCCATCAAAGGCAAGCGGCAGCACCGCGCGGAACAAAAGAGAGCGGCGGGGAAACCGCCCAAGCCGGTGCCGGATCAGGATGTGATTTGATGCGCCTGCTTTCCCGTATTCTTTTTATCAGTGCCAACACATGAAAACTGATATGCGTGGGCAGTCAGTTGGGAGTTCTTTGCCGCTAAAACACAGAGGTATCAATGGATGAATGGTTTCGTTTATCATGAAATTTTTTGGCTCTTTCTTGTGGGGAGTGTTTTAGGCGTTGTTGTAGAGGGGGGCTGGTGCCGCTTTCGATACGGCCGGTGGCGGACCCATGTGGTTGCTTTGTGGGGACCGTTCAATATCGTCTATGGGATCGGGATCGCGGTATTTTATCTCGGCGAATCTCTGTTGCAGCAGAAGGCTTGGCCCGTGCGTGTGGCGGCGCTTGCCTTAGCCGGCTCTCTGGTGGAGTATTTGTGCGGGCTGGTCATCCGAGTGGGCATCCGCATGAAGGCTTGGGACTATCGGAGCCATTTCCTGAATATCCAAGGGCTGATCAGTTTCAAAATGACTTTGATGTGGGGCGGTTTGGGAGTTATATTTGACCGTTTCCTGTTCCGTCCCCTGAAAAAGATACTCAGCCATATCACCGGAGTAGCGTGGGATCTCGCCTGCGAAGTCCTCTCTGTGTTCATGGTAATCAATCTTTCCTGCACGGCAATCTGTATTATCCGCTGGGCAAACCGCCACAGGGGGAAACCTCCCATGAACCGCATCAGCCAATGGATCGACAAGAACTATCCGGACAGCTGGATGGAAAAAAGGTTTTGCAACTGGAGATTTATGGAGCCGGAAGAGTACGCGGCGCACCAGGCCGCATAGGAGGATATTATGATCGGGAAATCATTGTTGTATGCAGTCAAAGGGGCCATCGTCGGTGTCGGCGCAATTCTGCCCGGCATTAGCGGCGGTGTGCTCTGCGTGGCCTTTGGGATCTATAAACCCATCATGGATCTTCTGACTCATCCGGTGAAAGCACTCAGACAGCACTATCGGATGCTCATTCCATTCCTGCTTGGTTGGGCCGCTGGATTTGTATTCCTCGCAAATGGGGTCAAATTCATGTTTGGATATGCCCCGGCCATATCGCTGATGCTTTTCTTCGGGCTGATCTGCGGCACGATGCCAGGTTTGTTTCAGGCGTCTGAGAAGAGCGGCCCCCACAAAAATTGGACGCCCTTTGTCCTTGCGCTGGCGCTGGCATATTTGCTGTTTCAGATCCTCGAAAACAGCGTGTCCACACAGATCGCCCCATCCTTTCCAAGTTTTGTCTTGAGCGGCCTTCTGTGGGGGCTGAGCTTGATCGTCCCAGGTCTGAGCTCCTCCTCCATTCTCATCTTCCTCGGCCTCTATGAACCGCTGACCGCGGGGATCGGCGCATTGGATCTTTCCATCATCGTCCCATTCCTGATTGGGATCGTCGCCACCGTCCTTTTATTTGCCCGGCTGGTGACCATGCTCTTTGAGAAGCATTACTTATTTGCTCTCCCAGGATTTCAGGATTACCCCTGACCTATAAGATCACAGAAAAGTTGGTGGTTGGTACAATCGGCTAATCTCAGAAAGTCCATATAATCTGGGGCTGGGACGAGAACGAAAGCGGGAACGGGGCAGGCATCTGGAGCAGCGACTGCTATGCGGACTACGCAGATGCCGGACAGCGATTGAACAGGCGGGAGTGGAGCCTGGATACCTACCGGGTCAGCCGGTGCCACTGGACGGAGGGCTTTGTGCGGATCTTTGCCCCAGAATAGAAACGTTTCGTATGCAACTACCTATGTCCAGGCAGTGAATCGATGCTCCCGGTTCCACTATATCCTGATAATTTTGGATATTCATTTTTCCGACAGTTGTCCGCCGTCTGCGTCAGTTGGAGCAGTCCCCATTCTTGTTCTGTCTGCCCACTATTCCAGGCAGGAGGAGATCGAGGCGCTGAACGCCGGGACGGACGTATATCTCCCCATAGAGGGGCCATTGGATCAGGAACTGCTTTTGGCCCAAGCCTCGGCTCTGATGCGTCGCTACCTGAGCGCCAATACCAAAGAGGCCGCTTTGATCCAAGTCGCCGGGCTCGGCCTGAAAATCAATCTGGGGACCCGAAAAGCCTTTCTAAACGGGGAGAATCTCCACCTGACTTCGAAACAGTTTAATGTTCTGCAGCTCCTTGTGGACCGCATCGGGGAAATCGTAACAAAAGAAGAACTCTTTGAAAGTGTGTGGAAAGCAGATTACAATGTCTATGCGGATGAGGCCATTAAGTACCACATTAAGGAAATCCGCAGGAAACTTGGTCAACAAGGTATGGCGCACCTGATCGAAACAGCTTGGGGCGTGGGATACCAGCTTTCTCTGGAAGAACACAGTTAAGGATGTGAGAAGCTCAAATTTTACTGGGCAGTAAACAAGAAAATCTCTGCCCCATTTACAGACTCTCCATCCTCCGCTATACTGAAGACAGAAAAAGAATGGAGGTGCGGCGATGGCGGGCAGGCGGATCTGCGCCGGGTACTATCGGCGGTACGATGGCAGGGTTGTCTATGTGGTCTCTCTGGCCACGGATGCCGACACCGGCGAAGAGATGGTCATCTGGACCGCCTATCCCTTCGCGGATGTCCCCAGGTACTGCACCTCCAGCAAAAAGTCCTTCTGCGCTTTTGTGGAGACGGATGGGGAGCGGAAGGCCAAGTACAAGCGGCAGATAAACATGAAGATCTCAGCGGCTGCCATCGAAAGACTGGAAGATGAGGGCTTCCGGGGGCCGGTGCGCAAACGGCATCGGCGGCAGTTGGATGAAGAATACGACTCCCGAGAGTATCAGCAGTCTCTCACCTACCACGCATACGCCAAGGAACTCTGCGAGAACTACACCTTCGACTGGAACAAATACCACCTTTGCGTGAAAGAAAAAAGATATGCGGCCATCACACGAAGTGATTTCGCCAAGCTGAAAGAGGATCTGCAGTTTCTGGACAACGCTCTGAAAACCATCCTGTCAGAATACCGGGACTATTTCCGGGAGCGGTTTGTAGACGGCCTGTCCATCCGCAAGTACGCAGAGGCCCATCAGCTCAACCGGGGCAGCGTGGACTATCTGCAAAAGAAGTTTTTCTCTGCCCTGGCTCGTCTGCTGAAGGAGCGGGACGAAGCAGATGGAAAATGCCGTCTGAGGAAACCAGTGCAAAATTGAACTGATCCAACACCAAACGGAGCGTCTGCTGACAAAGCAGGCGCTCCGCTTTTCTGTCAGAAATATGTCAAAAGGATATTATTTCCCCAATACATAGTGAGGGGGTAAAAGAGGCACAGGTGTGTCAATTCTATGTCACTTGAGAAATGTCCTCGGGTAAAGTAGTAGAGGGGGTAATCAAAATGAAAGAGTCTGTCTACAAAAATTATGAGGAGTTGCCGCTGTTTCTCAACTCAGAGACAGTGGCAAAAGTCCTGGGCGTCTCTCCATCGTCGGGATATGAGCTGATGCACGAACCAGTCTTCCCGGTACTGCGCGTCGGCACCCGGATGGTGGTGCCCAAGGAGCAGTTCATCCAGTGGGTGAACGAGCACACAGGAGGTGGTGTATGAGGTACAGCAAATCTGGAGAAACTCCACGCCGCCGCAGAACGGGAACTGGAGAGCTACAAGAAAGAGATCATCAAGACCATCAATGGGACTGGCAGTTTTGGAGCGGACATCCTCGGCGAGATGATAGAGGACACCCGAAGCAAACTGGCGGCGCTGGCACAGGAATTGGAACAGGCCAAGGAAAAAGCGGCTGATCTGAAGAGCTCTGCCGTTGCCGTCCAAAAGGAGTATGACAAGATTATGTCCTGGGCCGACCTGTATGCGGGGAGTAGTATCGAGGGAAAGAAGATGATCCTGCGGCAGCTCATTGAGCGGGTGAATATCGGGAGGAACTTTGAAATCGAAGTGGAATTCAAAATCAGTGTCACACAGTTCTTCGACTTCCTGCATCCGGAAGGGGACAAGAGTGTGTACCATCGTGCATCCTGAAAGCATGAAAAAAACTCGGGAGATCTCAAAACGAGATCTCCCGAGTGTGGTGGACCTAATCGGGATCGAACCGACGACCTTACGGATGCGAACCGTACGCTCTCCCGAACGCGACACAGCACGGGCCCCACTCTTTTGGCCAAGCAAGGCTTTTTGCCAGCTTTACTTGGGCCCGTGTATTGCGCGGGATTCTTAGGGGATGCGAACCATTGGGAGGAAGCCTCCGAATGATTCGCATCTTGGCCCCAAATGAGTAATTCTTTGTTGAGAGATTTTCGCTAAGGTGTCCTCTATTTTCCCTCAAAAAAACACTGTCCAACAGGGTCTTCCTCTTAACTCCTTTTGGGGAGAGTTCAAGTCATCCCAGACACGGAGATCCTCCCAAAATATCTTTTCGAAATTCACTCTTTTTTGAAAACAAAACCCGCACCAAATTGGAACTGCAAATGTCTTTTGATTCTATCCACGGTGAATCCTTAATTTCTTGAGCTTTCTCGCAAGTGCTCAGGGAGCATTTGATCAATCTCCTCCGTGTCAAAAAACTGTTCTTCATCTTCTTTTAGTGCCTTTTGCGCCGCAAGGTAACTTCTGTGATCAGTTGGTCGAGCTGTTGTATAGACTTTTGCTGTAGACTCCTGGAGCTTATCTCGTCGCTCCATGATAATATCTTCGCTTAGAACTGAGAAGTCTGTAAGAAGAGAAATATATTGCTCTCGAATAATCCATAATTCGTGGGCTGTTGCGCGGTGACTGCTAATATCGCCAGCAAGGTCGAATTCTTTAAAGAACAAATTAAGTGCCAGTAAGATTGTCGAAACAATACCCGCGACCCAGGTCATGACAACTTCATCTGAAGCTATTGCGCCAAGAAATCCACCAGTTGAAATAGCAGAGAGAAAAATTTGCCATATCCTTATTCTTTTATTTTTCTTGACCAAAAACTCTGCTTGCTTTAAATGCGTTGTATATGTGTAAACAACTCGGCCAAAAGCCTCTCTGATTTGGACTTTTAAATCTCGCTTGTGAGATTCATTATGTTCCATTGAATTATTCTCCTATAAAAATGGCTGCCATTTTCAATTAACCATATAGTTAAGCACTTTCCACAGACATTCTGTGCTGTCTCTCCAGCTTAATACCTGGTTGCTTCCAGGAGCATATAAATGATATATTCCTCTTTGAAGATAGTTTTCTAAACTTTTCAGGAGATGGTTTTCATATTCTCCCCATGCAGAAGTTGAAGTTTCTCCATCAGGTACCCACTTCCAGCTTCCGATGGTTGAAAATACAAAGCTATCTATTACAATTCCTGATAGATGGTAACTTTTATAATTGCTATCTCGAACACTTCTAATATGCTTACAGGTATCATAAAGTAATCCATTGCTTTGCCTATTTTTTGCATACATAGCTTCTTGTTCTGCTTTAGGATTCGTGGGCAGCCAGTTTCCTCCCATATTTGTGTCAGGGTAGATATATGTACCGTCCCACTGACCAATCCAGTTCAAATTTTTAAATGCAGGAAGTATCTCGAATTTCATACCATCGCTAAAGGAAATTATTACAACTTGCCCATCAGCTCTCACATCGCTACGAGGATAGGTATTTAGAATTGCTAATCTCACCGCTTGTAGTAAGCGAGATTGTCCATTCCCTTTAACAACATCATACTGCATATATCTATTCTGTGGTAATTCAACCAAGATGTCAAGATCGCTGGTATTGACTGCTGTCCCACGCCCATATGAACCGACATACAAGCTATGTTCTAATTCGCTATCGATACCCCAAAATTCACGGTTAATAGCACGTGTCACAACATGATACCGCATAGAGATTGTTTCCCGAATAGCTTGCGGAATTATTTCCTGATGCTTACATACATGTGAACTCATGATATTATACCTCACTTATAGGCGGACCATAATATATAGAAAATTATACCATGGAAAGCATCCATTTTAAAGCCACATACCATCCATACGGATCAAAATATTTTGCGGATTAGGATTCACAACAAGAATTACTCTTATTAGGGTAGGTCATAAAGCAATTGGCTCTCAATCTGTACAATATCATCCAAAACTATCTCCTGTCCGCCAACCATGCTCAAAATTCTTTTAAATTCGTCAATCTTTTTTGCTCGGCCGACAGTTGTGACATAGGATCCGCCGTCTTTCCGCTCGTCCGGCTGGAACCAGATGACCGTGACCTCCGGCTGCTCGGCAATGTATTTCAGCAGCACCGCCTGCCGTCGATCTAACTCCGCTCTGGTGTCCTCGTCCAGATCCATTCTCTGGTCTGTCAGCCGGGCGGTTTCCGCGACGGCACCCGCGTGACCGGAGAGGGCGGCGAAGGGGCTGAAAATGGCGGCCCGCTCTGAAATCGGCATCCGAGGGTGCTTGGCGGAGGTGGGGTGGGGCAGGTGGAGGATATCGTCATATTTCCCGCTCATGCGTGGTGCCCTCCTATGGTCTGATTCCGCTCCTTGGCAGTGGCCCCCTCCTCCAGGTTCATCCCTTTGAGGATGGCGTTCTTGCCGAACTTCTTCTTGATCCCCAGCATGGCCTCCTGAATCTTCCGCTCCCGGGCATGGGCGGCCTCGTCCGCCTGCTCCCGCTGCTCCTTGGCGGCGTAGTCGGTGAACAGATCCAACTGCTCTGCCTCATCCTTGGGCACATCAACCTCGGGGAGCAGCTTGTTGGCGCTGATGCTCAGTCGGCGGATCAGTAGATTCTCGTCCACGATCCGGTCGTAAAGGGCACTCACCGCCTTCAGCAGATCGCTGGCGGAAGAAGTGTAGGGGAAATTCTCTGTCCCCACGGCGTGCTTGGGGATCTTCCGGCCATAGCGATCAGTGGTCACCGGGCCGCGGTAGCTCTGACGGCGGCTTGGGTCGTCCAGATTCTCCCGGTCGTAGCCCACGGTGAGTACCAGCTGGTTGGTCACCAGCCCTTTGTCCACCAAATCCAAGGCCAGGGCGTCCGCCATCTCCCGCACCACCAGCCTGGCTTTCTGGAAGTCGTAGGGGCACTGGAGTACCTGGCCGGAGACGATACTCTTGTTCTCCGGTTTATAGGCTTTCACATCAGCAATGGTACAGGGCTCCCAGCCCCAGGCGTGATCAATGAGGATTTCCGCATTGACGCCGAAGATCTTGTACAGCAGTTCCTCGTTGTGGTACTCTCCCGGTGTTCCAATGGAGCACCGGGCCACGTCGCCCATGGTATACAGTCCGTGAGCCTCCAGCCTCTCGGCATAGCCCCGGCCTACCCGCCAGAAGTCCGTCAGGGGGCGGTGGGTCCACAGGAGCCGCCGATAGGTCATCTCATTCAGTTTGGCGATCCGCACGCCATCCTGATCTGGATGGACGTGCTTGGCTACAATGTCCATGGCAACCTTGGCAAGATATAGATTGGTACCCATTCCCGCCGCGGCGGTGATGCCGGTGGTTTCCAAAATGTCCAGGATAATGGTGCGGGTCAGTTCTCGGGCGGTCATCTTGTAGGTGTCCAGGTAGTTGGTGATGTCCATGAACACCTCGTCGATGGAGTAGGGGAAAATGTCCTCTGGGGCGATATATTTCAAATAGACGCTGTATATTTTTGTACTCCAGTCGATGTAGTGAGCCATCCGAGGCGGAGCCACGATATAGTCCAGAGCCAAGGCGGGGTTCTCCTGTACTTCAGGATCGTTCCAGGAGGCGCCGGTGAGCTGATGGCCTGGAGCGTCCCATTTCCGCTTGGCGTTGACCTCCTCCACCCGCTGTACCACCTCGAACAGCCGGGCCCGGCCAGAGATACCGTAGGCTTTCAGAGAGGGGGAGACGGCCAGGCAGATCGTCTTCTCCGTGCGCCGCTTGTCCGCCACCACCAAGTTGGTGGTCATGGGGTCCAGCCCCCGCTCCACGCACTCCACCGAGGCGTAGAACGATTTCAGGTCACAGCAGATATAGGTCCGTTCTTTCATGCCCGCTCCCTCCTTCCATTTTAATTAGTATCTCACAATCGCTGTCCCATTATCGGGTCCAACCCAGCACGGTGTCCAGTTCCCCCAGGGCCGCGTCCGGAAAGTTCTTCCGTACCTGTTCATAAATCATGGTTTTGGATTCCGCCGGGTCCACGGAATAGACGGAAGAAATGTGGTCATAGCCCCACAGGGCCTCCGGGGTGGTGTAGATGGAGAGGGGCCAGCCGTAGGGTGCGCCCCGTTTATTGATTCGCTGCCGGAAGTCCCGAATCAAGAGATAGCCGCCCATCTGCAGGTCGGTGACGGTACCCTCGAAGTTCTTTTCACCGACCTTGCCGAAGCCGGCCCGTTGTTTCAGGGCGAAGGAGAACCACTCCTCTTGGGTGGAAAAGCAGTCCATGATCCGCTTCTGCCGCATGGTGGCCAGTTCTTCGTCCCAGCGGCTGTCGAAGTCGTACCCATCCCGCCGCCAGTTGGCGAAGTGGGGAAACCATGCTCTGGAGATGAAGCCGGCCTTTTTGCCGAAGAACTTTCCATAGGCCACTTTCCCGCTGCGGGCCATGAGGCACCGCCATTCCCACGGGTCCTGCTCCTCGTCGCCCGTCCACCAGTAGAGGTCTCCGGTGTTTTCCTCCACGGAGAAACCGTCCACCTCATTTTTGAACAGGGGCAGAAAGCCGATCTCGTCGATCCACTCGATCAGCTCATCCAAGCTCTGAATGCGGGCGGGATCATACCAGTCCAGTCCCCGCATGATCCACTCTCCGTTCTCGATGGACATGATATTCCCCCTTCCACATTGTTGCCATGATTATAACACAGTAGGGAGGAGGGATGCTATTGATATTTCTTCAGATCAGCCCATCTCCATGCCGTTGAGGAATTGGGCCTCGGAAATGTTAAACTCGATCTGGATACCATAATTGCGGGTCAGGGTAACGGCCTTGATCATCTGTGAGGAAATCACTTTTTTCTCGTCAATGCTGGCAGAATCGAATAGTTCCGCCCAGGAGAGGAGCTGTTGGTGCTGTGCCAAAATCTCGGATGAAATCGTTTTGGCTTCGCTCATGCCTATCTGTAGCATCTCAATTTCCTTGGAGAGTCCATCCACTTTTTCCTGCGCAATATCCATCCGCTTTTTTACTTGTTCCGGCGTAAATACGCAGGTCCCCTCAATAGAAGCAAGCATTAGTTCCTCCCACTTAGAGAGCTCCTTGGTGGCCTTGGAATATTCCGCCTTTGCCAATTTCAGCTTTTGCTGATATTCTTTATTGGAAATCTGAACTTGTGCTTTCAAAAATTCCTTTTCATCTACCCGTTTGGCCCGCTCAAAAATGCCCCGAAGAATGGATTCAACAACGCTGTCCACTTTCTCTGCACGATATGTAGTGGGGCCGTCACATTGTTCCTTGTGCTGGGTCCGGTTGTAGCACTTATAGATTGCGATGCGCTCCGGGTGATCTGAGGGGTGGTGGGCCTTTCGTGCGGTAGTTGCAAAAACACGGCCTCCGCAATGACCGCAGTAAACATTGCCTGAGAGCAGGGCTTTTCCGACAATTTTCCGTGGATATGAGCCGGAGGAGCGGACTACAGTGGCTTCGTTTCCATCCTCCAAGGTGACTTTTTCCGTCTCCCAGCCGCATTTGATTGCGTAGTTGATGGATCTCTGCTCTCTGGCCTTTGTCACCCGCTGAAACTGCTCCAACGGGATGATCTGCAGCTCTGGAAACACATCAGATTGTGTTTCCCCGCTTCGTAAAATGCCGGCGTTCATGATGTTGGCCAGAATGTGCTGGATCGTGGAGTAGTGAAACGGCTCCCCGGTTCTTAGATTGATGATCCCCTCATTTTTCAGGATCGTAGAGATTTTCCGGCCTCCGTAACCGTATCGATCAGTCAGGTCAAACATTCGCTTGACTGCGAAAGCTTCGTCCGGATTGATTTCGATATCATACAACTCTCGATTTTTCTTTCCTGTCCGGCCTTTTTTTACCAGTTGAAAGCCATAGGCAGGGGTACCGCCACGGAAGCGGCCCTCTTGAACAATTTGACCCAGCCTGGTCTTAGTGCGGATGGAGGTCTTCAGGCTTTCCCCGGACGCCTGCCAGTAGCGGATGTAATTCATAAGCTTGTCAACATGATTATCAAACCGCTGCTGCCCTTCCTCGGCGCTCCATACCTCGATTCCGTTATTGACGAACCACTCTACTACAAAGGGTGTCTCATCCTCTTTGCGGCCAAGTCGGTCAAACATAAAGACCAACAGAACATCGAATTTTCCCAAGGCCGCATCCCGCTGAATCTCTTGGACAGCATCCCGGTCTTTGGCAGAGACCTTGAAACCGGAGACACCTTTTTCAGAAAACTCCGCAATGATATCCCAGCCCTTTTCAGCGGCAAATTCGTGGCACCGCTGTTTTTGCATGGGGATATCGTCTTTTTCTACCTGTCCTTTTGTAGAAACGCGATAAAGACAGTAGACCCGCTTTCCCATGGGCGCTCCTCCTTAACCTGCACCCCGCTGGAGGTAGGATTCCTTCAGAATCTCTCGCACCAGACTGGGAACAGCTTGGTTGGCCTGTTCGTTAAAGATGAGCCTGACGACCAGACCTTGGACAATCAGTTCTTGTACGCCTTGCCTTTTTGTATCATTCTGCTGCCTCATGGCCGATAGCTCCTTCCTGAATGATTTGCTCCAGTTGATGAATCAAAGAACCGGCTTCCTCAGGCAAAGAGAAAGCCAGTTCCTGTGCGGCCCGGAGCTGCTGAAGGACAGCTTCCAGGTCATTTCGGTCAAGTGCCGATGTTTCGCAGAGCACAATGGCCCGGTCGAGGCAGAGGATTTGAATATCCTCACCAGGGGACAGATTTGCTTGCTCCAAAAGCGGGGATGGAATCAAAAGTTTCTCCGCGTCTTCCCCGGCCTCGATGCACTCGGGAGAGAGCAGGAATTCCTGATAGTCATTTTTTGCCCCGTCTCTTGTCAGATAGGCGAGGTAGACGGGATCGGCAGGGGATAACCCCATCTCCTGGAGCAGTTCAGATGGGATGTGGAGATCCCCGTTTTCACTTACCTGCAGAACCACTTCACTGATTTTCAAACACACCATCCTCCCTAAAAGATAAAGTGCCGGCATCCGAGAACGGTGGCCGGCACTCATCATGATTTGTCAATAGTAATGGTATATAGAGAATACATCATCAGATGATTGCGGTCTGTAACCATCTGCTACTCTCTTTGTTGACAGTTATACGTTATTTTCTATGGCATTCGCCTCACTTTTCTCGGTGTTCCTTAAAATCTGCGGTTAATACCACAAACATAGGGACCGCCCTGCCTTTGGTATTTCACCTTCTCCAGCGATTTTTCTGGATTTATGCAATAAAAGCATCCTCATCAGTTGGAGGGTGAAACAGGGACAAAGGCGATCCCCATGGCTTCTGATATTAAGACTTCACAGTTGTGTTGTCTTCGTATGCGCCTGTATTCGACACTACTTCCCCAGGCGGCAGGGCAATCATCTGAACCGCGGCTGGCTCCACCGCGTCATGGGAGTCTCACCCCCGGCAGGATCTCTGTCGGCCGCCCTCCTTGCTTGGTCCCCATTCCGGTGGGGGCTGGGACTGGACGGAAGTATCATTGTCCCTGACGGAGTCGTTGCGATACAGCTTGCCATAGGCTGTTTTGTGGACGGATGGATCCGCTTGGCACCTTATTTGGCCGTCGTTGATAGATGTGGTCAGCCTGGTTGTAAAAACCGAACAAATTAAAATTATGGCGACTTCGTTTGCAACCCATTTGCTGGTCATCTACAGGTGGTCTTGGCGCATCCTCCAGCGTCGCTTGCCCTTTTTCAGAGGGCCCCGTCAGGAAGGTATCCAGATGATTGGATATTCAGTTTACAAAGAACACGAGAGGAAACCCCCTCACTCTATTACCCGTTGAGTGAGGGGGTTGAGAACCGGAATTTTAAATTTTCATGATTTTTCTGAGCTTACTCAGGATTTTATGGCGGCGCTTATTGACCCCTTTCTGAGAAAGCCCAATCTGCTGGGCGTACTCCCGCTCCGACATCTCTTGGTAAAAAAGTGCATCAATCAGTTCTTTCTCCTCTGCGGTGAGCAGAAGCAGTGCGGCCCGCAACAGATGCAATTCCTCCTCTTGAAGCAGCATGTTTTCCGGCGATGGTTCATCCAAGGCAAATTGGTGATGCTCCTCCTCAATGAGCCGGTCATAGGAATCCTCCCGACTGGGTAAAAGGTCAGCGACTTTACCCTCTGGATCGTAGGAAAATCGTTCTTGCTTGATGTCTACTTCCATGTACTCCATCTTGCGGTCGCTTTTCTTCAGTACTGAGAGAACATCAGGCCGCGCTTGAATTTCCGGATAGAGCCTCCCATAATCGGGGTGATATCTATCATATTTCGGCATTTGCCGCAACCTCCGAATCTTCTGAAATTTTGAGAAGTCAAAATTTCAGAAGCCGGAGGTCCCCGGCACCCTACCGTGTGCCGGCGGGCAAAACAAAAGCCGCCGACCCCACAAAAATGTGTGGAACCGGCGGCACCATTTACAGCATTAAGAAGTCCGCAGAGGGGGATGCCAAGGTGGTCATGCTGAAACTGCGTGGCACTATGCTCCAACGCCCTCCATCGGGCGCGGCCCCTCTTTGTCTTATGTTCTGTGCTTGTGCGGAGCGCCGGTAGGCGCAGGATCTCCTTAACGCTGCAATATACCCAAGTGCATCACAGCGTCCCTTTCCCGCGTCAGCGGTGGCACACAAGCGGCGATTCGCTCCCCTTCTCCTCGGCGGTATGGCAGCTCAGAGCTGCCGCTTGGTCACAGGTTATCGTTGGCCAGAAAGCAACAGGAGGCAACCGCTCCGTTTTTGAGAGCGACTACCTCCTGTTGTCGGTTCATCAGACATGGCCTTGGCCATTTTGATCACCTTCCACCTGATTTGCTGCCACGACAATAGGATAGAAAATAAATGGCAGAAAATCAGAATGAACATAAGAGAAGAATATGAGATTTTTCTAAGGATTATCGCATAAATCGACATTATATTGTCTTGTATCAGGATTAGGGTGAAGGATATACCCGATTCCCCAGGCTGTTTCAATCAGGTCACCAGCTCCTGAACGAGTTAGTTTCTTCCGCAATTCCTTCACATGAAACTTCAATGTGGCATCCGGGCTGGTGTCATAGTCGTTCTCCCAGATATCTTGGTAGAGCTGTTCTTTTGTCACGACCTCACCCATGTGCCTTGCCAGGTTGCAGAGGACGGCAAACTCCTTGGGTGTGAGTTTTAGATCCTGTCCATCTAAAAATGCCTTTCTCAAATTGAAGTTGATTTTCAAGCCGCTCCCTGAGATCAAAATAGAAGCATAGCACTTGGTATCCGTAGTCAGAGACCGCCGCATGATTGCCGCGGCATTGGCAAGGCATCTCTCTGTGTCTAAGGGATGGTCGAAAGCGAGATACCGATCCGCACCGGCATTCAGCGTCTCCACTTCCTCTGAGCTGGTAGCGTGGGTTGACAGAACCAGGATCGGGGTCTGTTCCAGCTCCCGCATCCTGCGAATCAGGTCCACACCGCTGATCTCTGAAAAAGATAGATCCATAACCACAAGAATATAGTGATACCTTGCCACCATACTCAGCGCTTGCATATAGCCATCAGCATGGTGGAATTCCAGTGAAAGCCCCTGCAGGCTGTCCTCAATATCCTGACAAAGTTGCTGATTGCTTGTGATAATCAACGCTTTATGCGGCATTGTCTCACCTCGAATCTAATAGTGTAAGCGCAACAGGAAGTGGTACGCAACTGCTCGTAAGTTTCTTAAGAAAAACCAAAATGCTTAAATCATTTCTCACAGACGATCTTTCCATCTAAAAACTTTATACTTTGGACTTGTGCTGTGTTTGTGACCTCCACAGTTTCCCATCCCGTCCAGCGGAACACTTTATAGAGCCGTCCGCCTTGCAGATAGTAGATGTAATTCCTGTCTACGACAAAGGATGTAACAGAGCCCACATCGGCCAGCAGTTCGTCTACCGTCGGTTCATGGTCAAACAGCCCCCAAAAGGTTGCCATGTTATCAGAGCCGGTGCTGAAGTAAAGCCGTGTGGAAAAATCCTTTAAATCGATTCGGTAAATCTGAAAGCCATCCCCCACCTCGCCGCTGGAGGCATAATAACAGGCATCCTCGTCAACATAGATGCTGGAGATAGCCCCGGATTGTCCAAAGGGATCACGGGTCAGCAGGATAGCCTCGCCTGTGGCCTTGCTGGTCGCAGTGATTGTGTTCTCCACCATATCAAGCTCTACCGTGTAGGCCCTGTTTTCTCCCTTGGACGCATCGGCCAGAAAATCATGCGTAATCTCACTGGAATTGCTGTGCCCACAGCCAGTCAATGAAACGGTCATGCAGAGTATGAGCACCGCTGTCAGGAGCGGGCGGGCAGAAATGGCCTTCCGCCTGCCGACATAAAATCTGAGACAAAGCCACACCAGCAGACATACGATAGCCAAGAACAGGACTATCAAAAAGCCGAACTGCTCCGGTGTGATGCCCGGAAAGGTTACTATATCAATCAAGTTCCAGTCCTCGTCATATCCAACCTCTGTCAGTGTCCCCCACACATAGCCGGTTCCGGCCAGCAGACCCGCCGGGAGCGGAAGGACATATTTGAGAAAGCTGCCGCCGATCAAATGTGGCAGAATAGAAACCGCGATGCCGGAAAATGTAGTCAGCACCGTCTGCCGGAACAGGATGGAGAGAAGGGCAATCAGGATAGCAAACCAAGCAGCCCCCAAGCACCTGGATAAGACTACGATCCCATACGCCTGCCCAACGGAAATAAGGTAGGGCGAATGTTCAAAAAAGGACAGGCTTTGCAGCGGATAGGAGGCTCCATCCAGGCCGACCGACAAGGCGACAACAACAAACTGCACCAACTGAAACAGCACCGTCGCCAGAACCGCCAGAGCCGCCATTACGCATAATTTGATCCCAGCCAACCGCCCTCGGCCATTTCTGCAAGAGCGGAGGATCTGCGCCATCCCGCACTGGTACTCCCCGCAGAACACCGGAACACAGAGCGCCAGCAGAAATAGTAACAGGATTACATTCACGCCATCGCGGGTCAGCAATGTGTCCCATCCTCGCTCATCCATCAGGAAACGATGGGCGGGGTCCTCTTTTGCGTAGTAATACTGGTTGTAGATGGTTAAAAAGGCGGCCTTCCTGCCATCATCGGAGCGGGTGGCTTCTGCGTACTCCGCCTCCATCTCCTGCGCCTTTTCCTCTGTTATCTCACCTTGCCAGCGTTCCATGTAGGTCAGGTAGGTATCTTCGTTCCGATCAATCACATAACTGCTGTCGTAGCCGCTGCCGACGCAAAAGACTGCATAAGCCGCCAGAGCAATCAGAAGAAGCAAAAGCCCTTTATGATGAAATAATATCTTCTTTAATTCTACTTGCAGCATGATTTCCTCCTGATTGCTATGACCAGCAGACACGCGATTACAGCTTGAACGATCAGAACCACAAAAAGTCGGAGCAGATATACCCCACCGATGCTCACCCCGGACAGGCTTTCCAGCAGGTTACTGCCGCTGGTCAAGGTGAATGGGCTGATGCAGGAGAGGGCCTGTTTCCACCACACGGGGGAGAGCGCCCAACCAGTGCAGTAGTTTAATACCACGCCAAGCCCCAATCCCATCAGGCAGGGATAGAGTGATTTTTGGAAACAGGCGGACAGGAGAATCAGCAAGAGTGCTGTCACACTGAAACCGATGGCCTTCAACCCGCAAATCAATCCATAGAACAGCAAAATCGAGCCGGAGAATGGAGTATATTGATAGCTTTCGATGGCATAGAGCGGGCTGCCCCAGCCCTCAAAGCCGCACAAAAGCCCAAATACCAGCAGGTTTAACAGGGCGAACAGGATTGTCAGTATCCATGCAAATATCACTCCAGCGCCGCATTTGGAAATAAGCAGAGGCCATCTGCCTCGTTTGCAGGAGGACAGAATCAAGGTCATCCCGTTTTCCTTCTCCCGGGTGAATGCGGGCGCTACCGCCAAAATGAGTAAAAGCAGGATCAGTAGATCGGAAAAGTCATAGGACAGCAGAGCTTCCCAGCCGTCATACAGATAAAACGCAGGAATCGTTCGGCCTGCATAGTGATGGAGAATGTAGGCATTTTCTGCCGCTCCCGCTGTGTTACCGCTCTCTCGATAGAAAGTCATATTCTCTTTCGCCTGGGCCAGAATCTCCTCCATATCAGAGGAATATTTGACACTGTACTCCATGTGGGGATAGAAGTAACTGTGGAGCAGATAGTAGTCGCCAAAGATATAGCCGCTGTAAGTCCCCTCCTGCGGCTCTCGGCTGTATGTTCCATCCGCCGTCAACCCGTCCAGTCTCTGATACTCCGAAGTGATGAAGCTTACCGTTTCCTCTGTGATGGGGCCTTTGATCCGCTCATAGATGGTGTCGTAGCCTGCTTGCATTCCGCTTGTATTGGCCGCAACGGGCCGTATCTCGCCAGCGTGATAGTCTGCAATGATTTTGACCGTATTCAGACACAGGAACAGTGCCAGCGCAATCAGTGTATAGCGCCGCAGGATGCCTTTTCTGGCCTCCAAATAGAGAAAACTCATATTTGTCCCTCACTTGGCTGGAAAAAGGTGTGCAGGAACACGTCGTCCAGATTTGGGGATACCGGCTTTGCGCCTCGGAGCGGTTTCCCATCATCCACGATGCGCAACAGATAGGAGCCATCCTGCTGCTTGATATTGCTCACGCAGTAGGTGTCCACCATCAGAGCCATCTCCGCCTCGTTGACTGACACCTCCCACACCTTTCCCTGGATGCTTTGCTCCAGTTCCCTGGGCGTACCCTGCATGACCAATGTACCCCTCCGAAGCAGGAGGATTTCTTTGGCGATATATTCCACATCGGAAACAATATGGGTAGCTAAAAGAATGATACGCCCTTTTGCCAGACGGGAAATGAGATTGCGGAAACGGATTCGCTCACCAGGGTCAAGGCCCGCCGTCGGTTCGTCCAGCACCAGCAGTTTGGGGTCGTTCAGAATAGCCTGGGCGATCCCCAGCCGCTGCCGCATCCCACCGGACAGCGCCCCGATCCGCTTGCTGCGGTTTTCCTCCAGGTTGACGAAAACCAGGGCCGCGTCGATGCTCTCTTTTGCGTTCGCTACCCCTTTTACTTGACACATATAGTCCAAAAATTCCTGTACGGTAAAATTTGCATAGAACTGAGGGTACTGGGGCATATAACCAATCCGGTCGAAGTAGCGCCCGCCCATCTGGACGGTGTTTTCACCGTCCAGATGGATCACGCCGCTGCTGGCAGGCAGTATTCCAATCAAAATGTTGATCAGTGTCGTTTTTCCAGCCCCATTTGGCCCCAGCAGACCGTAAACGCCTTCTGTCAGAGTAGCGGATACATTTTGGAGCGCGGGATATTTTCCATAAAATTTTGTGATGCTTTCAAGTTCCAGTTTCATCATGTATTCCTCATGGAAGGTCAACCGCTTGTGAGAGGGCATAGCCGTCATCCGTGCCCAAAGCTGCATAGGCGGAATGGCCGATGACCCAAATCTCATAGGGCTTGCAGTTTGCATCCATCGTATAGGTTTCATCCGCAACTTTCGTGCCATCGCTGACCTGATAAGCCCGCAGAGTACCGCTTGGGCTGTCCCCACCCGCACAGGTCACAATATACTGGCCGTCTGCGGATACGGCGGCGATCCCGCTTTCATCTCCGCTCTCCACACTGATTACTTTTCCCTGCTGCTGGGCTAAGTCCAAAAAGAGAACGGAGCCGGTCTGCTTTGCGCCTCCCATGCTGGCGGGCAGAATCGTATCGGAAACAGCGGCATATTCTCCGTTTACAGAGAGCATGGAACCGGAAAAGCCCTCAGCAGAAAAAACAGCGGCGGTGTTGCTGCTCAGATCAATCGAGCCATAGGCCGTGGTATTTTCCTGCCCGTCCAGGCTTCCGAAAAAGGCCAAATAGTCTCCGCTGCCGCTGTACCCGACTGCCTCAAAATAAACGGTTTCGCTCATGGCCGGAGTGATTTCCGTCAGTTCCTGTGTATCAAAGGTATATTGATAGAGGCTGGGCCCTTCCGCATATACAAGGTTTTTCCCATCCGGCGCAGCAGCAAAGACAGAGCCCCAAAGCCCATTTACCAATGTCTCGTCCGTCAATTCATAGCTATCCACCAGATTAAGGCTTTGATCGAACAGCCAGTAATACAGTGTCTCCGCAGAACTGTCGCCGGAGATCACCGTGACCCCGCCGGTATCCTGCACATCCGCCGCTGCCTGACTGGACAGCATGACGATGGCTCCCTGGCTGGTCTTGTCTGTCAGCAGGGGCGTTTGGGCGGCGTCAAAAACATAGGTGGCTGTTACTTCGCTGGTAGATAAATCGGTCAGTTTCAGCTCATTGGTGGTATAATCGTACTCCGGCGAGAGAAAATTGGCTCCGCTGCCGGCTGTCTGTTCCGCCGATTCGTCAGGAACCTGTTGGGTGTTCGCTGAGGGATCGCTGGACGGATTTCCGGTGCTTGCCGCCGGTTCGTCGCCTCCGCAGGCGGAAAGCAGAGAAAGACTGAGTGCAAGCACAAGCAAAATGCTGATTCTTTTCATGTTCGTCAAACCTCCCCGTTGACCAAAAGTACAGATGCTGTCTTAACTGGATTGTTGATTTCAAGTTCCCCATCTTCCGGGGTAACGGCAATGGCATAGACCGTGTTCAGCGTACCAAGTGCAGAGGTATCAATCTGGAATGTGGCTTCCACCATCTGGTTTTTCACCGTCCGAACAGAGAGATAGTCCGCTCCATTGAGTTGGACAGGCTGGTGGTTGATAAACAGAGTGATATTGAAATCCGCCTCCGGCCCGCCGTAGAGCTGCACAGTGATTGTCGCTGTTTTCCCATCTGCCTGAATGTAATTTCCATCTTCTACACCCAGGGACAGGGTTGCCGTCGTGTCCAGGCTATCGGTCGCGCCCCATGCGGCCAGGGTATCTAATATGTCCTGCGGCAGATCCACCACCTTGTAGTCCGTATCGGCTGTCGCCAATGTCTGTGCGAGGGCGTCTGCTGCAAAAGAAATCTGGCGGGATGTGGTTGCAGACTCCTGGTGGTGGAAGCCATAACGCGGATTATCCGGTCCCTCTGCCACAAAACTGGGTTCCAGAATGGTGACAGCCATAACAGGGACGGTTTCTCCCGCTTTGCCTGTCACGGGCTGGAATACCATGTCGAAATTCTCCTGCTGTTCATAGTCCAGGTTAAAGACCTGCATATAGCTTTCCTCAAGCTCTGTACCATCCTCATAGACTGCGGAATAGGGCTGGGCCACCCCATCCACAAATAGGAGGACGCCGATCTCTGTGGTCTTTCCAGAAGAAGCGCCAGTTATGGAGAACGGAATTTCCAAGGACTCACCATCGTAGGTATAAACCGTGTCCATCGGATCTTGCAGGCCAAATTCCGCAGAGCCCATCTCATTGTCTGCCGGCTCCTCCTCAAAATAAGCGTCCAAGTCGTTTGATGCGTCCGGGGCCGGGTCGCTGGCCTGCGGTGCGCTGCACCCAGCCAGCAAACATACAAGCGCCAAAGAGAAAAAAAGAAGTCTGTGCATAAAAAATACTCTCCTTATCGGTAGGATAAGGAGAGCATAATGGGAAAAGGTCTACGATTGGTCAATCGGCATCAATTTTTTCTGCTTGTATCTGCATTTCCACGCAGGCCCCGTTGCGATTGCACAGAGAGAGCGTTCCACCTTGTTTCTGGCAAAGGGTGTTGCAGATTGAGAGGCCAAGCCCGAAGTGGTCATTTTCCGTATTCTCTTTGTAAAACGGTCTTGTGGCGGAGCGGAGGGATTCTTCTGAAAAGCCCTTCCCATCATCATGTACTTGAATTGTAAGCAGACCTTCTTGCCACCCGGCCTTTAATGCGATCTCATGGCGGGCGAAACGCAGCGCATTGGAAATCACATTGTCGATCATGCGATGTACTAATGTCCCATCCAGCATGGCCTGAATATCCGGGACCCCACTAATATCCATAGAGAATTGAAGTTGGTGCTGCAACGCCAAAATGGTGTATTCGTCCTCTTGATCCTCGAAAAAATCCTGCAAAGGGCAGACTGTTGGTTTCACTGGGATGGCATCCATCGCCTGTATCTCGCGCACCTGGTTTGCATACTGTTCCAGTCGGTCTGTTGCCAAAGAAAGATTGTGGATCGTGTCCAGCAGTTTGTCCTCGCTGATGCGTCCAAGCGGGACATTATGCGAGAGATATTCTGTGTAGCCCTTCATCACGGTGATGGGGGTACGGAGGTCATGGGCGATGGAGGCGCTGAGTTTGCGCCGCTCCTCCATCATAGCCCAAGTCTCTTGATTATTTTTTAGGAGGGCGGCCCGCATGGTGTCCATAGCCCGACAGAGCTCGCCCATTTCATCCGAAGCCGGATAGTCCAAACAAAAATCCAGGTCGCTTTGCGATATGCGGTCGGCGCTCTGTAAGAGTAAAGACAGCGGCTGTTTCAGTTTGATGGAATAAAACATCCAGGCACAGAAAATCGTACCAAGCACGAAAAGCAAGGTCGGCACCAGGATCACGGCCGCTTTTGCCACATAGTAGGCGACCCGTTGTGTATCGCTCAGGTTGGCGATTTGGTACTCCGTGGATAAAATTACAAGCTGTCCATTTTCTCCCGGAACGATCTGTTCATCATCTGCAATCACCAGGTTATATTCATCCTCAGTCTCTTGGGGTGGCAGCACCTGATAGTCCGTCACACTTTCCAAGATTTGATTTTGCACGTTGACACAGGTAAAAATGGTTACTGCTGAAATACCAGCTACAAGCACCGCCATAACAAGGACAAGTGATACAAAGGCTCGGCGGAGAGGCATGGAGCGAAGCCAGTGCTTTATTTTACCCATTTATAGCCGCACCCCCAGACTGTTTCAATATACTGCGCCCCCAGCTTGTTTCGGATGCGTCGGATGTGTTCCTTCACCACAGCATTGTCAGCGGTGCCGTCAAAGCCCCGCACCTGTTCATAAATTGTTTCCCGGCTGAACACTTGTCCAGGGTGGAGGGAAAGCAGTTCCACTATATCAAATTCTACCTTGGAAAGTTCTATGGGCCGACCATTTCGAGAGACGGTCCTTGCGGCGTAGTCCACCACAATGTCTCCAAAGCCACGGACGCTGATTTTTTGCTGGATACGGCTCTCTCTGCGCAGGTGAGCCTCCACCCGGGCAGTCAGTTCGGCCAGGCTGAACGGCTTCAAAATGTAATCATCACCACCGGCCCGCAGACCAGCGACACGATCCGCCTCCTCAATCCGGGCGGTTAAGAATAGGATGGGGCAGGTCACATGGTCGCGGATTGCCCGGCACAATTCAAGGCCATCCATCCCCGGCATATTGATGTCCAGCAGAATAATATCCGGCTGCTGGGTCAGCTTTTGCAGGGCCTCCTCGCCGCTTTTTGCGGTGATGACCTGATATTGCTCCATTTCAAACTGATCCCGAAGCATATCTAAAATCATCTGCTCATCATCTATAATCATAATCGCATAACTCATGGTTTCACCTCGCTTGCTGGCATCATAATAGGAAAAAGTCTATAATTGGTCAAGTCCCTTTCGGAATCAGTATTTCTGCCTTTGTAAAGAGATGACGGAAATCCTAAATTTCATTGCCTTTTGCCAGAAAAAGCGTCCGAGGCTTTTGACTTACACTTTGCGATTAATTCTTTCCGCTGTCTATCCATCGATTTGCGCGAATCACTCTGGTCAATAACTTGACAAAATACTTCACAATAGATCTTCTTCAAATTCATAACAGCCTTCATCCTTACTTAGTTGTTTAATTTCACTCTATTGTATAAGACGATTTACGAGGCAGGATCTGATGTGGTATCTCTATAAATTAATTACAATTTTATGCTTTTCATTTGATGATGGAGTCGGTATCCGGGTGGATTACCGTCACCGGCAGTTTTTTCTTCAGTGCCGCATAGTTATAGGTCATTCCCGTGCCGCTCCGGATGGACTTGTCCAGGTCGTACACGGTGATCCCGCACACTGAGCGATCCACCATGTAGTAGTCCCGACGCTTATAGGCATCCTGGCGATAAGACTTACACACCACCACACTGTCAGCGCATTCCTTTAGGATGCGTTGATAGCGTTCTTTTTGTTGCGGAGCAAAAGTATCCCCGAACTCCGTGAAAGGGATGGCAACATGGAGTTCCAGGTCATGGTACTGCTTCTGCTGTTGCAGTTCCAGCACGATCTCCGCAGCCCAGGTATCCACGCCGGCCGCTCCACCAACCCAGACGCCCCGGATGCCATCTTGTTCATAGAGACGGATGATTTCGCTTCGAATGGCCGATTTGATCTTATCGCACCTTGGATCGTTCTCTGGGAACTTAAAACGGTTTGGGCGATGCCCAGTGATGAAACAGAACCGCATACAGCTGCCACCTTTCCTGCGTTGGTAGTAAAAATATAAATTGTCTCTCGTATTTGATAATTATATCGTTAATTATCGCTAATGTGAAGTCAAAATTGAAAGTATGACTACGAACTCCATCTGCTGGTTCATATTAGAATAAAACCAACAGAAGGAGTGATCAGATGGACGACACTCAGCGGTATATCACCTATGTGCGGGAGCGAATCACAGATCTGCGGACACAAAAGGATGTATCGGAGCACCGCATGAGCCTGGAACTGGGCAAAAGCGGCTCCTATATTCGGGGCATCACCAGCGGGGCGGCTCTGCCCTCCTTACGGGAGCTGTTCAATATTATGGCCTATTTGGAAGTGTCCCCCTCCGAATTTTTCGATGGTCTGGATGATCCAGACTCCCTGCGCACGGCATTACGTGGAAGACTGATGGAGCTGAACGACGAGGACTTACAGAAAGTCTCATCCTTCCTCGACTGGATCAGGAAGTAATCTCGGAAATTGTTCTTTTCTCTGTCTTAGAAAATCTTAGAGTGGGCACTTCTGGTTGGCTCACCATGAACCAGTCCTCGGTTCACCAAATGGGCAGACTCTCCCCCTGGCGGGGGAGAGTCTATTTTTCATCAGGAGAGCCGATAGAGATTCGAGGTGCGCCCACCGTTTTCTCGCCATCTGGTCTCCTTTGTCAGCAGTCCGGCCTGACATAAATCGTCCAGTGCCCGCTTGACGGTGGAGCTGGAGAGTCCCAGCTCTCTCGCAATCGTCTTAATCGCCGGCCAACACTTCCCGTCCCGGTCTGCTCGGTCTTTCAGGTACATATAGACCGATCTGGCCCGGTGGCTCAGATCGGAGGAGTAGATGTTACGGAAGTTTGTCACAGATATCACCCCCTCAGCGCCGGATCCTGGGCCTGCGCCCATCTTTGGGCGAGTCATCCGCCTGCACGACTTGAACCTCGCCGCCTGATGCTGGCGGCTCCGCCTGGGGGATCTCTCCATCCTCAACGGCAGGCGCGTAGTGCTTGCGGAGGATCGCTGCCTCCAATTCCTGCTTGCTGGCGTAGGCCACCGGCCGCTGGGCGCGCTCGGGTACCTCGTAGGACTTGTCGAACTTGATGCCCCAATCCAGGAACAGGCGAAGCCGCACCTGCATAGGATGGACGCCGGTCTTGGCCACGATAAAGCTGCCCTTTGGCATGGACTTCAGCTCGTCGGGAGTCATGAGGGGCCGCTCGATCATCTGCAGGCTCTGGGATGGGTCGTTCTTTCCCCGGCTGATGGAGCCGCTCATCACCGTGCGGCTCCCCAAGGCTTTAGACAGTTCCACCGCTGTCTGGCTGGCTGGGGCAAATCCTCCGGAAATCAGCACCTGGCAGTTGTCCACAATGACCTCCGAACCCTCCCTGCCGTAGTTCTTCTGGAGCTGGCCCGTGATGCTCTGCACGATAGGCACCAGCATCAGGCCGCGGGAGCGTGAGGCGGAGAACATCAGCTCCAGGGACTGGATGGGCGGGCAGGTGCCCAGCTCATCCGCAAAAAAGACTACCCGGTTTTTCAAACGTCCGCCGTTCTCATCCGCCACGGTGAGAATCTCCCGGTACAAGTTTTGGAGGATCAGGCTGACCATGAAATACTTGGTCTGGTCTTCCTCCGGAAGTACGATAAAAATGGCGGACTTCTTATTGCAGAAGGTCTCCGCATCGATAGCGGTGTCGAAACACAGGATCTGCTCCATCTCGCTGTCCAGGAACGCGTTCAGCCGGGACAGCACTGTGGAGATCACCGACATCATGGCCTGCTCTGAGGTATTCAAAGCGGCGCCGGCGAACCACTTGGCTTTATGGTCTGGCGGAAGTTTCGTCAGCAGGAGCTGGAACTGGTTCTTGCCCTTCACGCCGCTGGGTGCCAGGAGCTCCTGCACCAGCTTGAAGACCGAGACGATGTGGCGCTCCTCGATAGGCTTGCCTTCCGCATCCTCGGTGGGCAGGTATTCCGCCACCAGCAGGAGCATGGAGGTCAGCAGGCCCTCGGCCGCGTCGTAGAAGTAGGCGTTCTGCCCGTATTGGGAGCTGTCCCCGGTGGTGTTGATCAGGGTCTTGGAGAGGATCTTGGCATACTTCTCCGCCTTGGCCTTGGCCGGCAGATTTTTGGGGTCAGCCTTGTAGATATCCATGTACTTGTTGATCAGGTGGAGCAGATTATTGCCGTCTGAGCGGGTATGGTTGCGCAGATCCAGCACGGCGATTTGAAAGCCGTAGCACTCCTTGGCGATCCCCGCATAGTTGCGGAACAGGTCGCCCTTGGTGTCCGTGCAGAGGAAGGACATCCCAGTGGCCAGAGCGTATTCGATATTGGGATAAAGAAAATAGGCCGTCTTGCCCGCGCCGCTGGCGGCGGTGACCAGGGCGTGGATATCGTCTGTGTCCACGATGGCGATGACATGGTCCTTGCGCCCCTCACACCCCAAGACCAGCCCCTGCTTTTTGGGGAGGCGCTCACCTTTTCGCCACTCCTCCGGTCGGAAGGGGACGTGGGCATAGGTCTGCTGGATCTCTTTCTTGGTGGCCCAGCGTGCGGTTCCATGCTGGCCGTCTCCTACAGTCTTGGACTTGATGTTGTTCAGGGAGCCTTGTCCGGAAAAGTGGGTCACCGCAGCAAGGAGAAGAAGGGCGCCTCCTGCCAGTGCCAGCAGGAGGATCGTCTGCATATCCACGCACTCACCCCATCTCCATTCCCAGCGCCTGTTTCTGCTTTTCCATCGCTTTCAGTTCATCCGCATCATTCTTAACAGAGACCTTGGCGCAGGAAAGGGCCAGTTCCAGCCACGCGCTGGCGATCTCCCGTTTCTCCGCCTCGCCGCGCACGCCAAGAGCACCGCTCTTGGCCAGCGCGGTTTGGAGCTGCGCGGCGATCTCCTCCGTCCGGTTCCGGATGGCCATCCGATTCTGATGGGGCAGGATGTGGCTTTGCAGATACTGACTTCCCTGAGCGGGCGTCAGGGCAGTCCCCAGCTGGCGGCATTCCCGCAGGGTCACCAGCAGAGACAGGGCGGCTATCTCCTCCATGCAGTCCATGGCCGTTTCCAGTTTCTTTTCTTTCAGGCATTTGCGGTAACATTGAAACAGGTGCGGCACCTGCTGCATCGCCCCGTCCGGTTTCAGATCCATGCATTTTACCGCGATGCGGGCGCAGACAAGCTCCGCCGCCTGGAGTTGAGGATGCTGCTCCGCAGGCTGGGCAGGCCGGCCGTTGAGGGCTTTCAGATCTTCGTCCCAGTCCTTATATTCCGGCCGCAGTACAGAGACCCGCGTGTGTCCGTGCTCCCGCAGGATATCCGTGAGACGGCCCGTGGCCTCGATCCCCGCGGCATCGTGATCCAGGCAGAGTACGACTCTCTGGATCCTGGGATCTTTCTCCAGCATCCAGAGCATGGCCTGCTCCGAAGTGCCGCAGAGGGCTACATAGCTGTGTTCCCGCCAAGCCTCCGGATAGAGGGTCAGGAAGGCCAGCAGGTCAATGGGTGCCTCGAACACATAGAGCCGGCCGCTGTTTCCAAACCAGTGAAAACTGCAACGGGGATCGCCGCCCTCCACATTCCTGCGGAAGCTGTTTCCCTGGGTGTAGAGGCTCCGCTTATGGGCGTGGCGGGCAGCGCCGTATTCGTCACTTCCAACGAATACTGCATTATGATATTCCTTCGTCCCTGCCCTTGACTTCTCACAGCTTTCGTAGATCATTCCGCGTTTTGTAAAGGCGTCGAGGACATCTCGGTCAATGAATCGCTGCTGGAGCAGATAGGCGTAGAGCTGCCGCATAGTCGGACTGGCCGGTGGGAGGGAGAATTCCTTTGGTTTCTCCGGCTCAGACGGTACTGTCTGGGGATAAGCGACCCCCTCGCCGTCCAGCAGACGTTTCACCGCCTCTGGGTAAGTCAAGCCGTAATACGTTTGGACGAAGGAAATCGCGTGGCCTCCCTCCTTTGACTCATGATCGTACCACTCATTGCCCCGCACAGTGATGCTGTGGTCTGAGGACAGGCGCTTGTCCCGGCCGGAAGGGATGAGTTTCTCTCCCTGTCGGTGCAGGAACTCCACCAGATCCACACTGTTGGCTCGGAGCTTTTGCTCCTCCGTAAAAGGGATATAGGGCATTTCACACCTCCTGGTAAAAAGTCGGGGGCCGCAAGACGCGGCCCCCGAATGAACGATCATCTTCGGCGCTGCCGGGTCTTTCGGTGATAGGGGACCTGCCGCACGTTGGCGCATCTCCGCCACGATTCAAGGCGGCGGGCAGACCGGCTCGCTTTGCTGGGAGCTGTAGCTGTGCTGTTATATCTTTTCTTCACATTAAAACCTCCGTTACATCGTGATGGTCGGTTCTTCATGATCATCGGGCTTATGCCCCATAGCGATCTTCTTTTCCCGAATCTTCCGCCAGAGTTTTTTGTCCACGGTCAGCCTCAAACCTCTGGGGTGGGGAGGCTGGCTCTGCTCCCGGAAGATGCCGGCCAGGTGGTGGAGCAGTTGGGCGACCGACTGCGCGACGGGGAAAAGATCCCAGTGATCCATACGCTCCACAAAATACTGGGCGTACTGATCTCCCTGCTCCGCTGCTTTCTGGAACCACTGCCGAGCGGCCTTCCGATCCTCTGGAACATCCTTTCCCAGCAGGAAGAGCTTTCCAAGGGCATACTGGGCATATCGGCTTCCCTGCTCCGCGGATGCGGTCAGCCAGCGGACGGCCCCATCTGCATCCTTGAGAACCTTCTCTCCCTGGAGGAGCAATTTCCCAAGGCGATATTGAGCGTGCTGATCTCCACCCAGGGCCGCACGTTCCAGCCATCGGACAGCGGCGGCGGGATCGTGGGGCAGTGTTGTCCCCGAGAGATACAACCTTCCCAACGTAAAAGCGGCGGAGCAACTTCCATGCTCCGCCGCCTTGGTCAGCAGCTCCACCGCCTGGGCCGTCTGTTCCGGCGGTGCTTTCGGATCTTCGAGGATGGCCCTCGCACGCCGGTATATCTGCTCCCATGAGTTGTGCGGTTCTCCGCTGCCATTAGGACGTTCATCCCAAACGGACTCTGGCCCCGGCTGGGGGCCGTCTGCTCCTTTCTGTTCTGGTAGTGTGTCCTCTGCCTGATCCTCCGGATGGAACACTTGCCGCAGTTCTCCCAGCCGTATTGCCTCCTGAATGACCATGTTTTTGATCCGCTTGAATTCCTTCTGCCGGGAGAGGGGCAGGCGTTCCGGCAGATCGTTTTTGTAGGTGCGCAGCACCTCCTCCCGCATCTCATACCACAGGTCGTAGGCTTTGGCCACACGGGGATCCCTGGCCAGCTCGTCCACGATCTCGTCCACCACGGCCTTCAGCGGCGCCTTCAGATAGCCGTATTGCTTTTTCCCGGAGAGGAACTGCAGGCGGTCCGCCAGATGGGTCATAAGCTCCTCGATACGTGGATTGTCAACCGTTCCCTCCTCCATGCGGAGGATCAGCTCCCGCATCACCTCTTGGGCATCCCGGTTCAGCACGTCCCGCCGCTGGGTCTGCTGCTGATAAAGTTCGGTCAGGTCGTTCTGGAAGATTTCTTTGGCCAGACCGGACTTAATGTCCGCAATCCCCTGCTTGGTGAGGTAGCCGGACGTTCCATCCGCGCTGTAGCAGACCATGTGGACGTGAGGATGGTGGGACTCGTCGTGGAAGGCGGCGTACCAGCGGAACTGATCCCAGGGGATTTTCATGGCCTGGGCAATCTCCATGGCGTATCCGGTGAGCAGGCTTTTCCACCGCTCCGCGTCGTCGTAGCCCAGTCGGGCGGCGTCCTCCCGCCGAAGAGAAATGATCGGGAGCCACACGTTGCCGGGGTGGTGTGCGATCTCCTCCGCCACCTTCGACAGGGTCGGCGACTCACCCAAGCCGGTGAAAAGGGCATGGGAGCCCGTGCGCTGGGCGCGGGGACGGCTGGCGATGTAACTGATGTAGTTTTCTTTTTTCGCCGCCGCATCGTAGTTGTCCTCCAGCGCCCGTGTGATGAAATCTGCGGCGTTGCCCCGAGTGGGTGCGGCGGCGTAGTCCTCGTACTCGAAGGTTCCACGGCTGAGAGGAAAATCCCGGAGGAGCTGCTCCACCATCTGCTGCTGTTTTTTTGTAGCGGGCAGTTGGGCTTTGTCAGCGGCGATCCGCTGAGCGCCCTCCCGAGTCGCCATGTATCGGACATAGTTGTTCAGATGGGCGGCAACTTTTTTTGAGCCGCCCCGAATATAGGGACACTTGAAAATCAGGCGGGGCAAGGATCATCGCCTCCCTATGGGGTTTCTCGGCCGCCCTTCTGATACTTCCAGGCGTCCTCGAAGGAGATCCTGCCTCGGGTCTCCTTGACCTCGCGGACGCACCTCCCCCGGAGCTCCCGGAGATCCTCGTCCGTGAGCTCCATACCTGCCGCCAGGATATTCATCATCATATCCATCTCCACCGCCAGTTTGAACAGCAGGCGGCAGATCCGATCCTCGCTGGCCTGCACGGTAGCGCGAATGGCGGAGAGCAGTACAGGCGGCAGGGCGGAGAAGGTATCCTGGGCGGTCAGGTGTTCACAGTAGAACTGGAGCGCCTTTTCCACGAATTCATTTTGACTTCTGCAATTGGAGAGGGGCATAGCTGCAGCGATCTTCTGCTCCGTCTCCGGTGAGATCCGGGTGTGGATTCGTGTCTTTTCTTCTGTCATAGTCAAACCTCCAAAAATCTCGATTTCAGGGCGAAGGAGCCACATCTGAGCCAGCCAAAACGCCGGAACAACGGTGGATTCCGGCTGGATTGGAGACAGAACAGGAGCCTTCTCCCCAAAAGAGGAGCCACGCTATATTTTGAAAACGTGCGGAAAAGTGGCGGCCTTTGCCTGAAAACCGTATCCCCGGCCCGCATTGCGGGACGGTGTGAAAGGCGGTGGAGCCACCGCTTTATCCCGCACCTTTTTCGTCCCCCCGGTTCACGTCGTTGTAGGCTCCATATCTCTCACTTCGCCGCAGGCGGCAAAGCCCGTTCCTTGCGCCGCACCGTCTCTCCACCCCTGAGCACTTCGCTGGGTCAAAGGGCGGTTTTGCGAAACAGCGGGCACACGGCCTCAACACGCCTCTGCAGAGGGCGGGGAGGGGGACGGATGCCACCCCGCCATCAAAAGGGCGACACGGGGCGGCACAGGGGCAACAACGTGGAGAAACGTAGGAGCCGCCCTCGATGGGCGGCTCCCACCAGCTACATCTGATGTCCCTGCTCCATGGACGGTTCCTCTGAGCACAGTTCCTGCCGGCATTTCTCCAGGGACATCCCGGTCTGGGCCTGGCAATAGTCCTCCATTTTCTCCCGGAGCTGTTCCCGATCCGAGGCAGTCAAGGGATAGGAAAACTCGAACTCGTTCCCGTCACCGCAGACAAGCACGACGGTCAGTGACTGCTCCGGCCCGCCCGTCTCCAGGTCATAGTTGGCGTAGACGTTGAGCCAGTCGCCATTGGAATCTGAGGTCACATTGGTCCCAAACACTGCGTCCGGGTCGAAGGTGACCGGCATGTAGAAGGACAGCGTTCCGTCGTACTCGGAGATGTCGCCTTCGAAGGAGACCTGCCGCAGATCCAACCGCTGGCTCCCGCCATCCAGCTTGGGCGGCGTCCCAACCTCCTGCCGATACCGTTCCGCATAGAGATCGTTCAGCGTTTTCCTGTACTGTTTCTGGCAATGCTCCTCCAGTTCGGTTCTCAAAAGTTCCCGCTCCGACGGAGAAAGAACGTAGGTGAAAGACTTCTCCCAGGCACCATCTTTTCGGTGCAGCGTGAGATCCAAGTGATCCCGTACCTCCTGCCGGGCCACATCGTAGTTGACGTAGATGTCGAGCCAGCTGCCGGTCTTGGCGCATTTTACCTCTGGACCGAACACCTCCATCTGCACCGTGTCGCTGGAGCAGTCCACCTGAAAATCCAGCAGCCGCCCCATATGGTTGGCTGGCTCTGTGAACAGAAGGTCTCCCGGCTGGAGGTCCCGCAGAGCCTTCAGAGGGGCGCCGAGATCCCGGTCAGTCAGCTCTTTTCCCTCCAGCCGGGACACAAATTTCCGCCAACGCTCCTCCTGAGAGCTGTGCTCCTTGCGGAACGCTTGGTAGGCAGCGGCGCTCACATCCTGGAACCGATAGCTTTTCCAGCCGTCCAGAATGTGGGTGGCGGAGAACACCTGTCTGTCAAAATCCAACTCAAACACGCCGGCGACCCGGCGGGAATTATCCACCCGCGCCAGAGTCAATTCCTCAAACCGGCTCAGAGAAATATCGTATCCGCCGTAGATTTTTCGGGCAAAGTCATCAGCCCCGCCTGCTTTCTCCAGAAGATGCTTGCGCAGGAGTCTGGCCGTATCCAAAAAATCCTTCGGGTACTCGGTCGCCAGGCATCGGCTTTTTCCGTTCTCCCAAAGGCGGAAGGCGGAGAAGACCTTCCGAGCCTCCCGTTCCCGCTGGGTCTCCAAAGCCTCCTTCTGAATGTCGGACTCAATCTCCCGAACCTGATCCGGCGGTACCATCTCCCGGTACAAGTCCAAGAGATATTCTTGCAAATGCTGTTCGATATTGGAGCCTTGTTCCTCCAGCACTACCTCCAGTGCGTCCCAGCGGCGCTCGTCCAGCCACACTTCAGCAGAGATAGAATTCGCCATTACTCACCCTCCTTGCCCGCATCCGGGCCAGCAGGTTTGGTGATTCGATTGGGCCGGGGCCGGGATCGGTCCTCTGGATCATCCATGCTCTCGATGTATTCTCTGGTCTGGGATGGCACATATCTTTTATAAAGTTTGGTCATAAATTCGCCCAGCTCCGCCTCCAGGGAGGTCTCATTCTTTCCCATATAGAACTGGATCGCTCTGAGTTTTTCCTGTTCAACAGCGACTGAGATCGTTGTTTTTTTCATTTTGTTATCCTCCTGACGTCGGTAAATAATATCTTGGATTTGTCCGCTCCCCGTTGACACGCACCTCGAAGTGGAGGTGGGGCCCTGTGGACCGCCCGGTGGAACCGGAGAGAGAAATGATGTCTCCGGCCTCTACCGTCTGACCCACCTGGGCCAGCAGTTGGGAGTTGTGGCCATATAGAGTGGACAGCCCGTCGCCGTGGTCGATCATCACATAGTAGCCGTAGCTGCTACTGTACTGGGACACAGTGACGGTGCCGGGCAGTGCGGCCCGGATGGGCGTGCCCGTAGGCACCGCCAGATCCATGCCGGTGTGTCCTCTGGTCTCGCCGGTAAACGGGTCGCTGCGGTAGCCGAACTCCGAGGTCACCACCGATTCCCAGCCAGCCCCGATAGGAGAACAGAACCCGTCCGCCCCAATAAACGGCACGTCCGCTCCGGGAAACCAGCCGCCGCTGGATCCGCCGGGGGAGCCGTAGACGATTAGGTTGTAGATGTTGTCGGCGTTTGCCTGGTGGCTTGGAGTGGCCGTGACTCCCGTCGCCTCGCCGATCCGCTCATAGATTTGGGACAGGTCATCCACCAAGTGCGGGATCTGATAGGTCTCCTCGACTTCTACCTCGTTGCCCTCTTGGTCTGTGTCAATGACCGTCCGGATCCCCTCGGTGTAGGTCACAAAGCAGTCCACAAAGGACTGGAGCCCCACCTCGTCCGGCTGCTGGGCGCCGAAATACAGAACATAAAAAATGGCCTTGACCCGGTTGGCGTCAAGGCTTTCCCCATCTTCCAGCAAGCTGTTGATCTCCTCCACCATGCTGTCCAGCATACTAAAACTTTCCCGCATCTCCAAAATAAACTGCCGGTACTCCGGGGTGGCGCTGGCGGAGATGGTCCCGCCGTGGAAGCACAGCTCCACGGTGGACACGTTGTGCTGAGAAGTGGAGGAGAATATAGAGCAGATCAGGGCCACGACCAAGATGATGGGGGAAAGGATGGCCACCAGCACCCAGCCGATCTTCTTCCGAGTGCTCTCGTCTGTCAGAGCAAGAATGGCCGCTTTGATCGCGGCCACGGCAGTTGCGCTCATGCGGTATCATCACCTCCTTGATCTCCGTGCCGCGACTACCGTCCTCCCGCTGTTCCGAACAGTTTTTCCTTATAAGGCGGGGCGTGAACCTCCAGCAGATACCGCTCATTGCCGCACTTGTAGAGGCAGACACCCCGCTGGGGATATCGGATCAGCTCGAACTCCGAAGGCTCCAGCTGAAGGTTGTCCATATAAAACCGCTTATCCACACTGCCGGCGTTGAACAGGAACTGATGGGTGGGGATGGCGAAGAGGGGGCGAGTCAGCTCCCGGATGCCCGGTTGGTCGAAGTCCTCCAGATTTTGCGACGCCAGGATCAGGGCAGACTCCTTCTTCCGCACTCGTTTCAGGCTGTTGCGGATATACTCCACGGCGGTGAAATTGCTCAGCCAGATGTACAGCTCGTCCAGCGTGGCCACGGTGTTCCCCTCGGTGAGCAGCTTGTCGCTGAAGAAGGAGAGCACGTTAAACAGCATGGCGTTCTTCACACTGCTGTTGGCCTGGAGCAGCCCCTTCACGCCGAAGACCAGGAAACGGAAACTGGTGACATTTGTCGGCCCGTTGAAGAACTTGCTCTCCGCCCCCCGGCAAATGGAGTGGAGGCCCAGCAGGATCTCCCGCAGCAGTTCTTTGGGGTATAGCGGGTTTTCCTCCCGGTCGTAGTGCTGGTATGCGTCCTCGATGACATCATAGAGGTCGGAGAGGATGGGATAGTCCGTTGGTGTCAGGGTGGAGAAGTCTGTGTGGTCGTTCAGCCCAAAGCTCCGGTACATCCGCTCCAGCATCAGCTCGATGGTGTCGATGTGCCGGTCCGCAAAGTCCTTGTAGGAGCGGAAAAAGTCTTTCAGGAAGGAGATGTGCTGGCTCAGGCGGGTCTTCTGGCGGAAGGCAAGGGGGGTGTCCGGCTCCGGTTCCTCCTCGCCGCCCACATCCCACACCTTGGGCTCCAGGGGATTGATGCGGTACTGGCCGCTCATCAGGTCGATAAAGCATCCGCCCAAGTGGGAACAGAGATCAATGAGCTCATGCTCCGGGTCCAGGCAGATGGCGGACTTCCCGGCCTCCAGGATACTGCACAGCAGGAGTTTCAGGAGATAGCTCTTGCCCTGGCCGGAGTTGCCCAGGATGAGGGCGCTGGCGGTAGTCTTGTCCTCCGCCCGCCGGTCCAGATCCACGATGATGTTGGAGCCGTAACGGTCCCGCCCAATGTAGAATCCGTGGGGATCGGTCTTGCCGGAGTAGTTGAAGGGGTATAGATTGGCCACCGAACTGGCGGGCATGACACGCTCATACTGACTCTTGAAGGTGTTGCGGCCCATGGGGTTGGATGAGAGGAATCCGTCTTGCTGGCGCAGCAGGAGCTGGTCTGTGCCCAGCTTGCTCCGCACCAGCTCCGCCGTCACCTCCTCCCGGAGCCGACGCAGGCTCTCCGGGTCACGGGCTGCCAGGTCGATGTACACCGCGCAGTGTACCAGAGGCTCCCGGTTCTTCCGCATGGCGGCGATGAGTTCCGCCACATCCTGGAGGTTGCCCTCGGCGGTGACGGCCGCTTTCATGCTGTTGGTGCTGCTCCGGGCCATGCGGTTCTTGTTCTCCGCGTTGTGGAGGATGCCATTTTCCTCGGCGGCGGTCACCTGTCTGGTATAGATGCTCAGGGTGACGCCGCTTTTCTCCCCCAGATGGCGGAGCAGGGCCAGCTCCTCCGTGGTGGCGGGGTAGCTGCGCAGGGCCAGGGTGCAGTGGTACATGCTGCCACAGATATAGTGATCCGTGTTGAATTTCACGGCGGCGGGAGCGATGAGATCCAGGAAATCCTTGGGCCGGACCTCCTGGGCCTGCGGCGCAGCTTTGCTCTTCTTTTTCTTCTGTACTTTCTTAGGCATTTTCCGTCACCCACCTCTCTCCGTCGCAGGTCTCGAACCACTCCGTGGTCACGTCCTGCTGGTAGTAGACTGCCAGGAGTCGTTTCACATCCTGTTCCGAGGCCAGACGAGCACGGAATCCCAGATCCCGCAGGGCCTGCTCTGTCTGCCGCAGGCGGCTGATGTCCTCGCCGGACTCCTGCTGGTCCAGACGATAGACTAAAGCAAACTCCCGGGCCGAGGCGGTGGCGGCCTGGATCTCGTCCAGGTGGGCGGCGTCCTGCCGCAGGAGTTCCCGGATGGCCGGGAGCTCCTCTGTCTCCAGCCGCTGGCGGTACCAGTCCTTGTTGCGCTGGAAGGACTCACGGGAGTCCAGGGCCAGCAGGCGGACCTCCTGGGTGCCGCACAGGAGATCCGTCAGATTTTTGACCCGGCTGCGGATTCCCTCGCCGGACAGGACGGACAGATTATCCGGTTTGATCATAAAAAAGACCAGCTCCCCGCCGGCGGTTTTGGCGCCGTGGTCGGTGAGCTGGCGGATCCCCATGAGCTGCCGAGAGGTTTGCCTCTGCCGCAGTTCCTTCTTCTGTTGTCTATTCAATGGTTTCCCCCCATTCGTAATACTGCTGTTTCAAAAGCAAAAAGCATACAGCATAGCGGAGAAAGTCCAGGATACTGGAGCCCTCCAGCCGGATGCTCAGAAAGGCATAGAGGACGGTGACCACCAGAGGAAGCAGGATGCCCGTCTGGGCGATGGCCAAGACAGAGAAGAGAAATCCCACTCCGATGATGGCCACATCCCGCAGCTCCCACAGCCACAGGGTGGCTTTGGCCTTCAGATTGTCTGGATAGATAAACATAGATGACCTCATTTCTATCTGAAAAAGCATACGCCGCCGGAGGACCGGCGGCGCGTCTTTGTGCTATTATTCCGTTTGATCCGTCTCCTGCGGTTCCGGTTCAGAGCCGGACGCCTCATCTGCGTCTCGCTCTTCCGCCAAGGCACTCTGGATACAGCCCAGGAAGAATTCCTTTTGTTTGAAGTTGTTCCGCTGGAGATAGGCTTTGAACTCCTCAAACAGCTCCACCGGCACCTGGAAGGCGATTGTTTTCATATCATGATTCATGTTTTGATTTCCCTCTTTCATTTGAAAAAATTCTGTGATGAGCTGGGTCATGTACTCGCTCAGGGTCTGGCCGGACGCCTCCTGCTCCTGTCGGACACGGCTGTGCAGGCTGATGGGTATTTGCGCACAGAGGTTTCGTTTTTCTTCCGCCATGGTGACTCCCCCTTTCTGGATGGCAAGGCAAGTATATCGAAAGCTCTATGGAATAGCTATTCACAGAAAGCAACAAAGAAATTGTGTAAACGCAAGCGTAACGGACAAGCCCCACCGCAAAACTTTTGGTGGCCATCCGCCGGCAGGTCAGGTATAATCAGGGTAACATTTTAAGGGGAGGCGGAGGATATGGTGCGGTGCCGCTGGGCAGATCCCAATTCAGAGATCTATCTTGCTTACCACGACAGAGAGTGGGGCCGTCCGGAGCATGATGACCGAAAACTCTTTGAGATGCTGACCCTGGAAGGGTTCCAGGCGGGCCTCTCCTGGCTCACCATTTTGAAAAAACGGGAGGCGTTTCGTACCGCCTTTGACAGCTTTGAACCGGCAGTGGTGGCCGAGTACGGCCCAGAGAAGGTAGAGGCTCTGATGGCTGACGCCGGGATCGTCCGCAACCGGGCCAAGATCCAGGCCGCCATCCAAAACGCCGGGGTGTTCCTTGCCATCCAGAAGGAGTTTGGCTCCTTTGACCGCTACCTCTGGGGCTTTACGGATGGGAAAGTCATTTTGAATACGGATGATGTTTTTCACACCAGTACCGATCTGTCCGACAAAATCTCCAAGGATCTGAAACGCCGGGGGATGAAGTTCGTGGGAACGACCATCATTTATTCCTTCCTCCAAGCGGTGGGCGTGGTGAATGACCATGAGCTGGCCTGTTTCTGCCATCCCAGTCATGCAGAGTAGCCTGCGGCAATGATGACGCCCCGCATGATGAATTCCACACACGGAATGGCCACACTGTTTCCTAAAGCCCGGTACCGGGCGGAGTCAGAGGCGCCGGGGAGATCCGTCCACCCATCCGGAAAACCCTGGAGGCGTTCACACTCCAGCGGAGTCAGGCGACGGATCAGCTGAGGCGATCCTGTTCCTGCGGCCTGATGGACCAGGTCTGTCGCGTCCTTGTACTGGCGCGCACTCTCTGTGGATGCCACATCACTGGGAGAAAACTTGTCTGCACGCTGCCGGGAAAATACCGCATGGTGATCCGTGGCGGTCAGGGTGTAGGAGACGTCCTCCTGATAGCCGATCCCGTTGCCGCCGTTTTGGGGCTGACGGTCAATGGCATTGCCGGTGATGCAGAAAGTCTCCGCTGGATCCTGTTCCACTAAGGGCAGGTTATTCCCGCCGGTACCGGCACGGGCAGACAGTGTGGGCACCACGGGGTGCGGCCCGGTGTACCGGGCGTCGATACCGTGGTTCTCGTAGACAAGGGGCTGATTGTTTCCGCCCTCCCCAAAGCTGGCGGATATAGTCTGGGCACAGTCCACAGGTCCACAAAAGCGGGTATCCTGGCCGTGGTTGTCAAAGACAAGCGGTTGGTGTCCGTGCTCCTGGGCCCGAAGGGTGCCGGACACGTCCTCTGAACAATCCATGACGCTTCCGCCCTGGTCGTTGAGGCAGAGGATGGAGGGCATACAGTTGCCGCTGGCGCTGCCCTTCAGCGTTGGGGCTATCTGCTCTGAATAAGCGATGCTGCCGGCGCTTGCCCCTGCCCCCGCGGAAAACCCAGCTACAAAGGTCTGCTGCTTCATCCCTGGCTGGGCGCTGAGGGCTCCCGCCACATCATGGAGGTCGCGCACCTCGTCTCTTTGATTTGCGGCAAAAGCAACAGCGAGTTCTCCAGGGGTAAATTCCAGTTTCTTAACCTGTCTGGCTAATCCCGCCTGTGCCGTCAGCGCCACCTTCAACTGGCGCGGCAACTCTTTGCCGCGCTCCTTCGCCCGGCGCAGGATCCCCAGGCAGGCCGTCTGCGACAGGTAATATTTTTGTGCCGGAGTGGGCTCCAGAATATCAGACAGGGATGTGCGAACCGGCTCACGAGGCGCGGGGCCGGTATTGAGGAACAGCTCCCCCTCCCGATAGGGGGAGCGAAGTTCCCAATAGTGACTGCCGAACAGATCCACATGGCCGCAAGACAGGTCTAAAACCAAATACGGGACCGCGGCCAGCTCTGACGCCGGTTTTGCCGGCGCCTTTCTCTTGAGAGACGGTACAGCCGGGACACGCTCCTCTTGATCAGCCAGTCCGGGCAAAGTCAACTGCTCCTCTGATCCAAGGTGATACTTCACACCAAAATCATCTCCTCCTTTTCCGGCGTTCTCTCCGTCCCATTCGAGCTGTTAAGGAGATCGAACAGGATCTTCGGCGCGGTCATTCCCGCAAAATCAGCGATCAGATAAATGCGCTTACGCCGCTGTGCGACGCCCCAGAACTGTGCGTCCAGACAGCGCCAGGCCAGTGAGAAGGCGCCCTCCACCCGGATCTCTCCCGCGTCATGCCATGGATAGGGAAATGGCCTGGGGATCGTTGCGCTTCCGTCATAGACCCGCAGGATCTCCTCCAGTACGATGCGGAAATCCTCACCTTTGGGTGATCCGCTGCTGAAAGCACCAGGCACGTTCTCCCATGCCATATACCGGGGGCGGATCTGTACTCCGGTGCGGCCGCGTTCCCGCTCTGCCGTGCGCATCTCCTTGATGATGCGGATCTGCTCCATAAAAAGGCCGGAGCGGGCGCCGGATAATCCGGCCCTCGCTCCGGCGACAGAGAGGTCTTGACATGGGCTGCCTCCGCAGATGATATCCACAGGGAACAGCAATTTCCCGCTCAGCTTGGTGATATCCCCCTTGTGGACCATACTGGGGAAACGCCGCTTTGTCACTTCCATAGGGAACGGTTCGATCTCACTGGCCCAAATCGTTTTGATGCCGTATCTGGCCGCTCCCAGCGGGAACCCACCGATGCCATCAAACAGGCTGCCCATGGTCATCGCCGCTGCAAGCTCCACATTGCTCATTTTGACGCCACCGCCTGTACAATGGTTCGGGTGGTGTTGACGGCGGCCTGGGCGGTATAGACTGCGCTCATGATATTGGCCCTGGTGGTAGTGTCCAGACCGAAGGTGCCTGCGATTCGTGGCACCTCCCCAGCGGAGAGCATGAGACCCAGACCCAGCAGGGCGTGGTCCTTGAAAACCATAAGACCCGCCACCAAAATTGTGGACTGCAGAAAGGCGGTCAGACACAGGCCGATAACCTGCTTGATCCACTGGATAAAGCCATCTGTGTAGCCTCTGGGGATGCTGAACATGTACAGGCTCCCCACGGCAATCTGAATGAGCAGGATGCCGCCCCGCTTGAGATTGGAGAAGAACACCTTGATCACCGCATAGGCCATGAGGATGATGCAGAAGATGATCATAATGGGACTGGTGATGACACTCAGGCCAAAGTTGCCCGCGGCGCCTGTCATCTCTGTAACACTCTCCACTCCGTTGAGATCCTCGATGATTTGCTGTCCCACTGTTCCAATACTGGTCCCAAAGCCGGTGAGCCCGGAGGCAAAGGTCCCCTGCAGGGTCACCGACAGGGAGTAAAGCCGTACCGGGACGGTGGTGAACAGGCATACAGATAGGAAACCTTTCAGGATGTTCAGGGCGGTGTCCTTGATATTGGCCCGGCCGGTGGTATAATCGATCCCACATTCAAAAACACATACCACAAGGCTCACGCCAAACAGGGCCCATCCCAATTGGGAGAAGAACAGGACGATGGCCTGTACCCAGTCCAGGTCGAACAGCTCCACGCCCATGTTGCCCATCTCGGCAAAGAAGTTTCCCAGAAAGCCCACCACCTGGCCATAGAACCAGTCGATGAGGTTGTCCATGACGGTGGAGGCGACAAAGTCCAAAATAAACAAGGATGATCCCCCCTTTTCAAAAAGAGGCACGTTGTCCGCAGCAAATGGGGAAAGCCCTGCAAACAGCGCGACCCTCTAAATTATAATAGCCGCCGTTTTGATCCTACTGCATGGTCTGTTGAACCTGCGGATCGTCAGATTCTGTTGCAGCAGAAATGGTTTCTTCTTTTGCCACACACCAGGCGTAGGCGGCATCCCCTCCAGCATTCATATATGCAGCCGTTCGCTCGGCGGCTCCATCGTCCATTGCGTCCATCAGGAAGCCTACCTCCGCCAAGGCCGGCACGTATGCAATATTTCCGCCAAAATTCAGGAATTGTGCCGCATTTCTAATTTCCGAAGGCAGAATGACCGCCATCGTATTGTAAAGCTGACATGCGATGGCCTGGCCGTATTTCTGATTTACGTCACAGAAAGCTTGGCAAAGGTCATTGACAGCTTCCGAGAAAGGCTGTTCAAAGTCCTCGTTGACCTCATAGACAGCTCGTGTCCACTTGCTGAAGGTTCCATCCTGGCCTTCCAGTTTTCTCTCCAGCATATAGAGCTGATGAACCCCCTGTGAGAGGTCCCTGCTGAATCGCTGACGGTTTGCTTTGATATTCGGATTTTCCTGCCGCAAACTTTTCAAAGCTGTCTCGAGTTCCTTTGCTAATAAGTTTCTCGTGCTCTGGTCAGATACATTTGAAATCAGGACCTGCAGTCCGCGCATGAATTCTTCTCTCTGCATGGTATCCTCCCTTAAATCCCGATGATGCCCCAGATGTAGTTGGGGGCCAGCAGGACGAAGACCAGGCAGACAAACAAAATAACGGGCCCTGCCCATTCGAACTGGCCGTGCTTGCGGTAATCAAAGTACGCCATGGCAAGTTTAGCGAAGAAGGCGATAGCCAGCACCATGCTCAAAGCGGGAAAGACCACATTGTCCACCACGGTCTTGATCTGGCTGGAGGCGTCCGTCCAGGTCTGTTCCACCGCGCCGGCTACATCCCCGCCCGCAGCAAAAGCAGGTACGCAGAGACACAAGGCCAGGGCGAGAACAACGAGAAACATCTGAAAAATACGCTTGCGCTTCATGATTGTTTTCCTCCTGTTGAAAAGAATGGAAGGCCGTCCTATGAGACGCCCTTCCTGGTCGTGTGATATAGATGCCTAAATGCCGCTTAGCAGCCGGGGAGTTCGAAGACCACCTGGCCGTAAAACGAGTCGATGAAGTTACTCATGATGGTAGATGCCACAAAATTCCCAGGACAAAGATAGAACCTCACCCCATTTCCATACTTTGCTCTTGCGGGGGCGGATCAGGCAGACACAAGTCTCCAAAAGTTTTCGCCTTATTTTGAAAAAGCCATAGGAGCGCCTCAGATTCCATTTCCTCCTCCGGCGTATACTCACAGAAGGGTTCCTCGCCTCCATGCTCGATCATGTGATTCGCAATTTCGGGGATTTTCCACCCATCCGCAATCAGTCTGGCCGCGCCTCTGAGCTCGAACGGGTTGAAGGTATAGGTTTCCGCATAATTAAAGAGGTCTGTTGCGATAGCTTCACCATGATCCCGTTTGACCAGGGCCAGATCCACATACAGAGAATCATAAAAAGTGGAACGGCCCATTGTCTCCTCGACTTCCGGATCCTCTGCCAGTTGGGTGTAGCCTTCCAGAGCGGTTTCGGACACCTGGGGAAGCAGGAGGCGAACCCGAAAATCAAATTCTTCTTTCCGCATGCTCTTTTCTCCCCAAATTCCGATGATGTCTCAAACATAATCGGTGGCCGGCACTATGCTCAGGGCGGGAACGGCAATATTTGCGCTTCATGATTGTTATCCTCCCATTGAAAGGAATGGAGGGCCGTCCCGTGGGACGGCCCTCTGGATCATGTGATAGGGATACTGTTTAGTAGCCAGTGCGAGGCAGGGGCTCCGCGGGCTTGTAGACCTTGGTCACCCAGCGGGAGGTGGCCATGATCCACTGACCGTTGTAGATGCCGCCCACGTCCGCCTGGTTGACGAACTGGGTGCCTCCAGTGAGCCAGGAGACCACATTGCAGTACACCTGCGGGGCCTCTACCTGCCGGAAGTTGGCGGGTACCACCCCAAACACTACCATGAACTCGGTGATGACCTCATTGGAGGCCAGCCCCAGGGCGGCGGGAGAGGCGTCCAACACATAGTTCTGCTGGGTGTTCAGGTTGTCATACATGGTCCGGTAGCTGGGGTTCAGGTTGGTCTTGTACACCACCTTGTAATTGCCCGGAACATTGTAGGTGCCGGTGACGAGCTTGTCCAGCCGCACCGCCTGGGTGGGCAGGGTGTCGCGCCAGTAGAAGGAGGTCAGACTGGTGGTTGAGTTGTTGCCGATGCCGCTAAAATCATAGCGAATCTGCTGTCCCGGCATGACTTCTACATAGCCGGTCTTCTTGATGGAGACGTTGGTGTAGAGGCTCTTGTTGGTCATGGCAGCCTTGACGATCTGTCCGGCGCACTCGATCTCCACCTCGATGGGCGTCTTGTCCAGGCCGTAGAAATCAGCCGCCTTGGATTCCACGATCTTGTACCGGCCCAGAGGCAGAGGCCGGGAGGAGGCGACGCCGTTCTTGTCCGTTTTGATGGTGTCCACCAGGTTGCCGGTCCGGGCGTTGTAGATCTCAAACTCCGTGTTGGGAATGGGCGTCCCGGCGGGCCAGCCGTTCATGGAGTTGTAGTCCGCGCTGGTTTTGGTGATCTGAATCTGGCCGGTGATGGCGGTGTTCTCCCAGGTGATCTCCGTGGTGGTGCCATCGGTGACATAGACAGTCTTGAGCTGCTCATCCACGATGTAGCCCTCATTCTCCAGCTCCCGCAGGTAGTAGCGGCCGGAGCTGGGCAGGTCGTCGATATAGACATAGCCCCGGTCATCCGAGGTGTACTGCCCAATGGGATTCTTATTGCTGTCATAGAGCAGGAAGGTCACACCGTAGATGCCCTCACGGGTATCCGCGTCGATCTTGTGGATCAGGATGCCGCTGAACGCCTTGTTGGTCACCGTCAGGGAGACGGTCTTGCCGTCCTCCACCTCGAAATAGTGGGGTGTGGGATCCACCTGGAAGCCCTCTGCCGCCTCGGTCTCCACGGCGTAGTAGCCACCATCCTCCAGAGAGACAAAGACGCGGCCATCCTCGCCGGTGGCCACGGTGTCGATGAGTTCATCGTCCACTTTGCGGATCTCGAAGGTGGTGTTGGGGATACGCTCTGTCCGGTCCGCCTCGTTGACTTTGATGATCTCCACGCCTCCGATGGGCTGGTTGTAGAAGGTCAACGTCTGGGTGTCCGCGGGGTTGACGACGACGGTCTGACTCTGGCCAGCCGGGTCGATAGTGTATCCAGGGATCGTCTGGGTCTCTTTGACCACGATGGTGCCGGTGACGCCGGAAATCATGATCTCACCATTTTCATTGGTCTTGTAGAGGCCCTTGCTGGACAGGTGGCCGTTGGCGTCGTCTACATAGCCGCCCTCGGCGTAGGTCAGTTCAAACTCCACACCGGCAAGAGGCTCATGGGTCACAGAGTCCAGTTTCCGGATCACAAGGGTTCCCTTTGCCTCATTATAAAAGCGCAAAGTCTGTACCTCGCCCGCCTTGATCTCAATGGACTTGGGGGCGGTGTCCAGGACGTAGCCCTCCAGGGCCTTGACCTCTCGCGCGGTGACAGTAGTGCCCGGCTCCAGATCCGTGATGACGATGCGGCCGTTCTCGTCGGTGATGTACTCGCCGTTGGAGGGGCCCACCACCGCGCCGCTGGAATCGGTCACCAGGAAAGTCACACCCTCCAAGGGCGTGGTGGTGCCCTCGATATACTTTTCAATGACCAGGGTGGTGCTGGGGGTGTTGTAGAAGGTCAGCGTCTGCGTGTCGTTGGGGTTGACCTGGACTGTCTGGGTCTGGGTAGCGGGGTCAATGGAATATCCGGGAATGGTGGCTGTTTCAGTGACCACCAGGGTGCCTACCACTCCATCGATCTGGATCTTGCCGTCCTTGTCGGTCTTATAGAGGCCGTTACTGGAGATGTAGCCGTTTTCGTCTGGCACATACTCGCCGGTGCTGGTGGTCACTTTGAAGGTGACCCCCTTCAGGGGCTCTCCCGTCAGGGAATCCCGCTTGTCGATGACCAAGGACCCGGCCTTGGAGTTGGTGATGACCACCGTCTGGGTATCGCCGCCCTCCCCGATGACCACATTGGTGGATGCCTGATCCATGACGTAGCCCTGCGGGGCCTTGATTTCAGAAATGACATACGCACCGGGTGCCAGATTGGTGATGTGGATCTCGCCCGCCGAATCGGTAGTAAAAATTCCGTTTTGGGTCAATGTGGAGTCACCGATGACGCCGTCCAGCCCAACCTCGCACCCGGCGGCTGTAGCCACGCGGAACTCCGCTCCGGCCAAGGGCTGACCCGTGGCGCTGTCCCGCTTCTGGATGATCAGCTCACCTTTGGGCTGGTTCTTGAAAGTTAGGCTGACCGTTCTGCCCTCTTTGATCTGCACTGTCTGAGACTGGGTATCAATGAGGAATCCCGGAGGGGCCTGGGTCTCCGTCACCACCACGCTCTTTCCGGGCTGGAGGCCCTCAATCAGGATCTCGCCGTTTTCGTCCGTCCGGTAGATGCCATTGGAGTCCCCAATGAGGGTACCGTCCGCATATGCGATTTTAAATTCCGCATTGGGCAGGGTCATGCTGGGATTGGTGGCGCAGACCTTCCGGATCAGCAGGATGCCATCCGGCATATTTTCAAACCGGACGGTCACCACGGACTGCTCACCGCTGTCCGCCAAATAGACGGTCTCGGAGCTCTGGATGATGCTGTATCCGTCCGCCGGGTCTACCTCCTCCAGAATATAGGTGCCCGCGGTGAGGCCGGTCCAGATGGCGGTGCCGTTTTTTCCGGTCACTTTCTGACCAATGATGGTACCGCCTGTTCCGCTGGTGCCGCCGAGGAACCTCAATTGGAAGGTGGCTCCGGCCAGGGCCTCGCCGGTGACGCTGTCGTATTTCTCCACGATGATGGCGTTGAGCGGCACATTTTCAAATTGCACCGTCTTGCTCTCGCCGCCATGGAGGATGACTGTCTGCTTGGTGGGCTCCCTGAGCTGGAATCCAGGGGCGGGCGCCACCTCCTCGATGGTGAACTCACCGGGGTACAGACGCTGGCCCTGCTCCTGGAGTCTGATCTCGCCGCTGGCGTCGGTGGTGATCTCACCGAAGTCGTAGGACTCAGGTGCGTCGGCAGCCTCGCCGGTGGAGGTGTAGGTCACATGGAAACGCGCCCCCTCCACAGGAGCGCCGGCGACAGAGTCCACCTTGTAGATGGTCAGCTCCGGGGCCTTGTGGTTTTCAAAGACCAGCTTTTTCTCATCCCCTGCATTCAGGGAGATGGTCTGCTCCCGGTCCGCGTCCTTGTCCGGCAGATAATAAGGGGCCGGGACAGACAGCTCTGTGACCCGGAAGGTGCCGGGAGCCACTCGCAGGGTGACGGTGCCATCCTGCCCGGTGGTCACGGTGTTTAGGTAGTCGCTGTCCACACCCTCGATGCGGAACACGGTGCCGGGGATAGGGGTGGTGGAGTCCGCGGCATCCACCTTGGCGATGGTGAGCTGGGGCTGCTTCAGATTGTCGAAGATGAGCTGCTGATCATCACCAGGGCCCAGCCAGATGGTTTGGGTCGGCTCTGCTGCCACCACATAGGGGTCTGGGACGGATACCTCGGTCACCTCATAGCTGTCCACAGGAAGGCCGGTGAGGGTAGCTGTCCCGTCCGGCCCAGTGGTCACGTCCGTGTGGTAGCCATGGTGGATGCCCTTCACCTCGAACACCGCGCCGGGAACCACTTCCCCGGTCTGCCCGTCCCGCTTGAGGATAGTAAGATTGGGGAGCTCGTGGTCCACCGCGGTGACGGAGATCGTGCCGCCGCCGTCAATATCCGCCTGATCCACATGGACGACCACCGGCTCCGTCAGCCGGGCAAAAGGCGCAGGGACAGAGACCTCTACGAAGGCATACAGGCCCTCAGTGATGCCGGTGACGGTGATGATGCCGGAGGCGTCCGTGGCCTCCGATCCGATGATCTGGCCGTCCTTCAGGATATTGAAGACAGCACCCTCGATGGGGCTGTCCGAATCGTCCACCTTCAGCAGTTCGATCTTGACCTTGGCATCATTTTCAAAGACCAGATCCACATCGCTTTTGCCGTCCCAGTAGAACTCCTGGCGGACTTTGTTGGGATCGCTGCTGGTGGTGTAGCCAGTGGGCGGGGTGACCTCTGTTGCCACGAAGGAGCCGATGGGCATGGTGTCCCAGGGGACGTCCTCCAGATAGCCGCCTGCGCCGGTGGTGTAGGTGCCGGTAAAGCTGTTATCCACACCGTCGATACGGATGACGGCGCCGGCCAGCCCCTTGGTGGGATCGTCCGCATCCACCTTGCGGATGGATCCCTCGCTGGTGATCTCGGGGGTGTCCGTGAAGGTGGCCGTGACCGTTTTGCCGTTTTCATTGGGCAGGACCACATACTGGGGGCCGGGGTTGTCGATTTGGTACCCCTCCGGGGCCTCCAATTCCGTGACGGAATAGGTATTTGCATCCAGGGGGGAGAGGGTGTAGGTCCCGTCCGCCCCGGTCACGACCTCCTTGGAGTAGGTCCCATTGGCATTCTGGACGAGGAACCGGGCGCCGGGCAGCCCCTTGCTGGGGTTGGTGGCGTCCACCTTCTTCACGGTCAGCTCATACTGCTCATGGGTGACGGTGAGATTACCGATGATGATCCCCTGGACGTCATAGGCCGGATGCTGTGTGGAGCCGGGGCCGGCGTAGGTATATTCAAAAACTTCGCAGTCGCCCCATACGCCCTGCTCACCTAAATCCAGGATATATTGCGCCCGATCACGGAAGGACCAGCCATCCACCTCATCGTCGATACTGGTGTAACTGGTATGCTGCAGGTTGTTATAGACATACAGCAACTCCTCAGCGCAGGCAGACAAGGGATCCGAGAAGAGATTCTCCTGATAGCGCCAGATCACCGCCTGCACCCAAGCGTTCATCATCCACGTATAGTCGGAGCCCCAAACCTCATCCACGCCCAGGGCGTGAGCCCGGTCTGTGAAGATCCCACGGCTGTGGGCGTAATAATACGCCATCATGGTCTTGACGGTAGGATCGCTGATGGGCTGGGGGTTATTCCACTTATGTCCCTCCAGTGACCATCCCATACCGCCCCCGTGGTCGGCACAGAAGCCTGTGACGGTGTCGCCGTTGTAGTCGAACTTCATCTGGTGGAGCCAGCAGGTGTCGAGGGCTGCCGACTCATAGTGGACACCGTTATGGGTGCAGTCCTCCATGACGATGGTATCCGGACTGGCGGCCAGGGCCGCTCCGGGGAGCAGACCCAGGATACACACCAGCGCCAACAGCATGGAGAGGATTCGGGCAGGCAGAGAATGCGTCTGTTTCTTCATGTTCTTTTCCTTTCCTCGGAAAAGGAAGGGCCGAAGGGACAGGGCATTCCGGCAGAACGCAAACAGGCCGTGGGTGCTGTATCCCTACGGCCTGTTCCAGTTCCGATATTCAAAGTCTTGTCGGTTTCTCCCCCATCTGCTGCGGGAGAGCGGTCCTTGCTCCGGATAGGAGCGGCTTAATTCATGGACTTCACCTCCGTTTCTTCTGGATTTTAGGCAAAAAAAGAGCGGCACCTCCTGTTTAGGAGGGGCCGTACCGCTGGATCTGCGGTTATCCGTAGGGGTTGTGGGTGGTGGGGTCACCCAGGAACAGGCAGCAATAGGTGACGCCCTGTTCCACGGTGACGCCCACGCCGAGGCTGTCCGCATTGGGTGTGAGCATCGCCTGCAGGTGTCCGGGGGAGTTCACCCAGTTCTCTACCGCCTGTTGAGCAATATCTGAGGCGGCGGCTCCGGTGAAGACCGTGAGGTTAGAGCGGAATCCATAGGGGTATCCGGCTCTGGCCACTGCTTCGCATTCCTCCTGGTTGTGGTGCCAGGTGTATTTCTTCCCAGAGAGCTCCTGGGCGGCGGTCATCAGCCGCTGGTCAACAGCCAGCTCCGGGAGTCCGCGTTCACGCCGCACCTGATTGACCAGCGCGGCGATGTCCTGGCGCGTCTGCTCCAGGTTGGACGCCTGTTCCGAGGCGTGGCCGGTGTAGGGCGCACCGCTCTCGATCCGCACAGCGTCGTCCCAATAGACGTTGAAGTCCAGAGCCTCGCCCACATCTGCCAGTTTCACATAGTTATTGCCGTTGATGAGGTAAGCCTCCAACTGGATCTGTTCCCCGTCCAGATAGAACTGGTGGGTGCTGCGGACTGCCGTCAGGATCTCCTCCGCCGCGTGTGCTGCCGGGCCTGCCAGGGCCATCCCCAGCACGATACACGCTGAGGCCATCAGGATATTTTTCTTTCTGCTCATACTTCGCTCCTCCTTTATCATTTGTGGGGACTCTTTGCAAACACACAATATCCAAAGAAGGGGCAAAAGTCGAGAGAAATCAAAGGATCGGCTGTAGAAAATGAGGGTGAAAAACGAAGCAGATCAACTAAATTTCCACTGCTTTGACGCACCAACGGTAGTCTCTCTGGTTCATCACACAGGTGTAGAGGGTGATCATGTTTTCCGTGGTGGCGGCGAGGCCGCTTCGGTCGGTCTCCAAGACTTTAGAAACGGACACCACCTCATAGGTGCGGGTCCCCAGCTTGGTGGTCAGGGTGATCTCATCCCCCAGCTCCAGGGTATGGATCTTCCCAAAATGGTTGTTGGTGCCCCTGTTGTGCGCCGCCACCGCAATATTTCCGCGCCAAATAGAGGTTTCCTCGAAGTGACCGGCACCCTTGGCCAGGGTTTTGCTGTCCGTGCCCTCATAGACCTTCACAGTTAAACCGATGGCCGGGATCTTCAGCGTTCCCAGGTGGCCGCCAGAGTAATAGAGGTCGCTTGTCACTTCGGTGTAGCCGGTGGAGGGAGCAGATGTTTCCGGGTCAGCAGGGGTATTCACAGAGGGGATCGTACTTCCGGGGACAAAGACCGGGGCGGAGGTGCCGTTGACCGCCGCGCCGGTGGCGGGCATGGAGCCGGGGGCCAGGTTGGGGGTGAGGGGCGTCCCGGTGTTCAGGGCATCGGCGCTGGCGGTACCAAATCCAGGCGGGATCAGGGCGGCGTTTTTACTGACGTCCTCGTTCTTCCTGGCCCCGCCGTCTGCCGTGGCAACCGGCTCGAAGGAGGTGGGGGTGCCGTAGTCCGGATCGCCCGGTGCGTCGATGGAATACTCCAGAGGTCCCGCCGCGCTCGCGGGAACTGTCAAGGCGGCGGTCAGGCACATCAGGCAGAGAAACGCACACAATTTTTTCATTCGGTTTCCTCCTCACTCTCATGCTTCCGTTTGTAGAGCAGGCATCCGCCAATGACGCCGCCCGCGGCGAATACCACACCCAGCGGCACCAGGATATAGGCCCAGTTAAACTGGACTGGACTGCTGCCCGAATCAGGGAGCGGCGCCAGCGGCTCTATGGCTGTACCCTCGAAGATGGCCACATAGCGGGTCTTATTCAGGGCGATCCGGCTGACGGTGCCGCTGTAATCGGCGGTGACCGTGTAGCCGGTCACATAGCTGCTGGTGGCGCTGCCGGTGTAGGTGGCGACTGCCGTAAAGCGGTCTCCCATGGCGTAGCCGTCTGTATTGGCGGTATTGTCCGTCTGCCAGCTGATATTCTGGAGGGTCAGGGTGCGGCCATTGTCCTCGATGGTCTTGGGGATGTTGGCGGTATCCTGGCTGGCCAGATTGGGGTAGCTCCTGGTGGCAGACACCTCCCTGGTAGAACTCCCGTATCCGGCCACCTCCACCTGGACGGTGTCCAGCTGGAGGGTCAGCACGCCGGAGAGACCGTCCTCGGTGATGAACTCCTTCTCCTGGGGGAGCAGGGCCAGCACGGACTCCATGTCCTTGCTCTTGCTCTCCAGAGAGACGGTCTCTGTGTGCTGACGGCTCTCGTTCTCCGGCAGTTCCTGCTTGAGCAGGTCGATGAGGGTATAGCGGAACCCATCCTGCTCAAAATCAGAGCGGGGAATGCCGGCGGGATCCTCCTCCGGTCCTAAGTCATAATATTTGCGGATCTCTGTGCCATCCTCGCTCCGGGACACGGAGGTGGGGTAGCAGACCTCCGGGGGCGCGGACGACTGGGAAATCACAACCGACTCCGCGGCGAAGGCGGAGGGGGACAGTGCCATGGTCAGGCACAGGACCGCGGCACAGAGTGCGAGTTTTCGTTTCATATCAGCTTTCTCTCCTTCCTGTCACATCGACATGCCGTCCATCTCGGGGCTGTTTTGCTCCGTGGCCTCGTTATGGTGCTGGTTGAGTCCCTGATCCAGCTCCATCCGATAGGCGTCCAAAACGGCCTGGTCGAAGGACTGTTTGAATTCCGGGGTGCAGGGGAAACAGATGTCCCGATATTCGCCTTTGACCTGGCGGCTGGGCATGGAGACGAAGGGGCCATTTCTGCCCTCCTTCACCTGGACCCCGCGGATGGCGAAGCACCCGTTCAGGTTGACCGAGGCGTCTGCCAGGATGGGGCCCTTGACGCTGGGACGGTAGATCTTCACATTGATCTGCATGGGCAGCTGCTCAAAATTGGGGTTCTGATGGTTGATAGTCTGTTTCATCGCTCACTTCTCCCTTTCTCTTTTTTCAGCCGTTCCAGGGTGTGGAGGGCTATCCGGTCATACTCCCAGGGTTCTATCTCCAGGGAGAGGTAGGCGCCCTGCTCGTTGATCCCATCGGCTCGATATTTCAACACCAAGGGCATCGGCTCGGTTTTGCGATTCAGAATGCCGGGAGATACCCAGCCTGTCCCGGCCACATAGACCTGGCGGATGGCGGACTTGGCCTCGCCGGACAGATTCAGCCATAAAAATTTCCCCTGAAGGTCCTGCGGCAGGCCATCCGGGGAGGGAATGGGTTCGATTACATTGCCTTTGATGCGATAGCGCAGGCCCATGGCCGTGATACAGGCGCCAGTGGCGCTGGCGGCCTCCGGTTCCTGTGCCCAGAGGGGGAAACAGCTGTAGTCCGAGGCCAGCACATCTTCTCCTTCCTGATCGTCCGGAAACAGGGGAAGGCACTTTACCAGCTCCAGGACATGGATTCCGTCTGTGAGTCCCAGCACTCTGATCCCGGCAGCAGGCAGGGATTGGTAGCGGGCCAGAGCCTCCTCCAGTGTGGAATACTGCTCCACGCTCCGGCCCTTTCGCAGAGACCGCTTGGGGGGCAGGCGCAGATCGTCAATGGTGTAATAGGAAATGTTCATGTCTATCAATCACCTCATTCCATGGTCATCCCACCCATCGCGGGGGAGTCGTTGTTCTGTTCCTGCCCTTTCAGCTCCATCAGCTTTTCCTTTGCCCACTCCGGAAGGAATTCGTCCTTCAGCGCGCCGATAAAGTCCGTTCGGTTCCAGCGGGTCATCTCTCCATCCCCCAGGCAGGTGCAGCGGATGGAACGGCCAATGGCTTTGGGGCTGCACCCAAAGCCATCGTGGGCGTACCAGAGCTGGGCACGGGTGGTCCAATAGGATTCCTTCAGGGTATCTGTAGAGAGTACCAGCACCTTTCCCTCGTAGTCCAGTTTCTCGAAGGAATTCGGCTCACACTGGGTAGGGCCAAAGAGTCCAAGTTCCTGATAGGCACATTGGAACTGTGTGGCAAAAAGATCCACAACTGCCGGATCACTCACTATGATCAGATCTGTAACATGCGCGCGGTCCTTCAGGATATAGGTCTGTCTGGCCCACTCCTTATTAGCTTGACTAAAACGATCACTCCAGTCCAACTGCTGGATCGTGTGGGACAGGACCCATTGGACTCGTTTATAGCCGTATTCCCGGATGACCCCTTCAGCGCATCCCTCCTCCAGATGCGTTCCATCAAAGTGCGTCCCGATGGCCAGCTCAATTTCTTCTTTACAGGCCAGATTTGCCTTGTGGCTCGCCCGACAGAGGGACATCTCATTTCGCCTGCGGGCCTCCTCCGCAGAGTAGGGATAGAGATAAGTTTTATTCATCCTCGGCCTCCTCTTGAAGCAGGAGCATTCGCAGGCCGTCCAGATCCGCACCACAGCCCATCAGATTCTCAATGACATCCTCATCAAACTCATCCAGAGGATCTTTGCATCCCTCCGGACAGCTGAGGGCCTTATAGCTGGCTTCCGTCAGCTGCTTCACCAGATCGACGGACATTTGCTCCAGGTGGGAGACCATCTTCATGGCCTCACGGGTGGACATCTCTCCCCGGCTCAGCAGGATAGTGCCCTCGCCAACATCCAGGAGCAGCCCATCCGCGTCAGCCAACTTGGACATTTGCAGGGCAACATAGGGAATCATCTGAAGCTTGTTGTTGGGGTCACGGTGTACATAAAATTTCATAGTCGTTTTCCTCCAAAATAAAATGTTTGAGCCGTAATCGGCTCATGGATCCGTTCGATATGCGGGGATCTTCCCCGTCTGCATGAGGTGCAGACATCCAGGATACTCAGCGAGTCTCATGCCACCATGACATATCCCCACCTGTGAGGAGGATCAGCTCCTCCGCGTCCGCAAGGCCGGAGAGCTGGAGGGCAGCGCGGGGGATCGCCAGGGTCTTGTTCTCAGGGTTATGGCAGAGCTCAAAATACATAGGTTTCATCAAATTCTCCCTTCTGAAAGTCAAACAGATTGATTTGTGTTGTGGCATGAGCGCGCTCCGCCATGTCATAGTTGGCGATGAGCAGCTCGGAAAATTGGCAGTTAGGGTCGTATCGCTGTCGGATGTTGTTCAGCCGGGTCACCGGCTCGATCTGGATGCCGGGGGCATCGTACAGCCCTCGGATGAAGGCGTCGTCGTTGTAGGACAGCAGGAACTTGCCTTCCATGGACAGCAGGGCATCCCGCAGGCGGATGTGGTCCCGTTCCGTGAAGCCGCCCTCACCGATGTTCTGGTAATACCCCTCTGTGGCGTGGTAGGGCGGGTCGCAGTAGAAGAAGGTCACCGGGCGGTCATAGTGCCGGATCAGCGTTCCGAAGTCCTGGTTCTCCACTACCACATCCGCCAGCCGTCGGTGGGCCTGCTCAATGAGCGGGAAGTTGCTCCACATATCGTGAGGCTGGCTGGCAAAGCTGGTGAGAGCGGCGGCGTAGCTCTGACGGATGACCTGGTAAAACCAGGCCGCCCGCTGAATATCGGTAGTGCGCTTGCGGCGCAGGGCCAGGCGCGCCCGGTCGAAGTCCTCTCTGGAATTGAGGACATATTTCAGGGCGTTGATCAGCAGATCCGGCTTGTCCCGCACACAGCGGTACAGGTTGGCGAGGAGGCCGTTGTAGTCGTTGTAGACCTCGAAGTCGTTGCCGGGGGCTTTATGGAACAGCACCCAGCCGCCGCCCCCAAACACCTCCACATACCGCTCATAGAACAACGGGAATCGTTTAACCACCTCCTCCCGCAGGGCTTTCTTCCCGCCCACCCAGCTCATGAAGCTGTTCAGGGAGAATCACCTCCGTTCAGCGGGAGGCAGGTCTGCTCCATGTCGAACCGTTCCAGGGAGCGGTTCAGCCCGCGGATAGCGGCGGCGATGCCGCTGATCCGCCGGGTCAGGTGGGCGATGGTGGCCCGAACCTCCTGTTCTGTGGCGGCGTAGAAGTAACCGTTCCCACTGCTGGCGATGGGTACACCGTCCCGCCGCAGCTGGTTGACCAGATGGCGCACCTCGATGCCTTTGATGCCGAAGGTCAGCTCCAATTCCCGGCTGGTGGCGGCGTTGAACTCTCCCAGATGGTACTGCTCCAGATATTCCGCCAGCCGTTCTTTTTCCATAGTCACTCCTTTCCGGGACCCGATTTCCCGAAAAAGGGCGCAAAAAAAGAAGGGGCCGTCCCCATTCGGAAAACGGCCCCTGCATGATTTCAGATACTGTTCTGCTTATTTTATTTGATCACCCCCAGACTCCGCAGCAGTTGGACACAGTCCTTTGCCCCTTGGATGTAGAGGCAGCGGCGCTGTTTCTGCGCCACGTGATTGAGCTGCGTGATGTAATCCAGCATCAGCGTCCGCTGGGTTTCCTCCAGCCAGAGGTCACGGCGGATTTCGTCGCTGATATCGGACATTCTTTCTTCTGCCAGTCCGTCCGGCTCGACGCGGTCCAACTCACGCAGAGCCTGCTCGATGAGCTGGTCCAGGGTATCTTCGGCGATTTGTTTGCGTTCGTCCATCGGCTGTGCCTCCTTTGCCGCAAACACTACCACACTCCGGACGGAATAGCCATACCAATATCAAACAAAATTTCAATGGTCACATAGACAGTGATGGGCTGTTGGATTGCTCCGGCTGGCTGTACTCATAGTAGATCTCGCCGCCATTCCACGCGACATATCCGTGGTCTGTGGCGGACAGCCCGTGCTGGTTCATATACGCCTCGGCGTAGGCTCTGCAGTCGAAGCACTCCGCCAGCAGGCCGGACTTGGGAATGACGCCGTCCCGGACAGCCAGTTCCCGGCCATACTCCGCCAAGTCTATACCACGGGGGACGAAGGCGTACTGCCGGAGGTTCTGGGCGTAGTCCAAAGCCTGATCCAGCCGGTGGCAGTCCTCCAGTTCCAGCACCGCCTGCCACTTGTCCAGCCAGTGGGGTTCTCCCTGGCCCCGCTCCGCCCATGCATAGCCGAAGTCGATGGCGTGGCGCACCAGCTCACCTGCGGAGGCATACTGGTCGGGGATGTCCTCCAGCTGGGGCAGGCAGCAGTCCACCTCCAGTACGATGCATTCGCTGAGCGTTTCCGCGTGAAGTTCGTCCAGCCCCAGCAGCAGTTCGTCTGGGTGGGCGGCGTCCATGTGGTCCCCCGTATCGGGGAAGCCTACCCACACGCCATCCATATTTTCTCGGCTGGCCAGTCTGACCCGGATGGCATAGTCCCCGACCGCCGGCTGAAGGAGCTGAGATGTTTCCGGCATGGGGATCGTGAGGGAAGACTTCCGTATATAGTGACCCTGGCAGAAGATCCCTTTGTCCTGTTCCCGGTAGGCCGCGCCTACCTGTTCCGCGTTGAGGAAGGGAACAGCCTCCGGCGAAGGGCGCTCCAGGTTTTCCAGAACAAACCGGCCCAGCGCCTCGTCGTCCCAGACTCTGTAGTACAGATCAAAGCAGGGAAGCTGGTTCGCCAGTTCCATCACACGGTCAGCTTGCGTCGGGCGCTCCAGTTCCAGCGCGCCGGTGAACAGGAGCCTCTCTTTTTCTGTCATATTGGCAAACCGCAACTCCAGCCAATCATGCTCCGATTTGGTCATTTCCATGCCGTCCAGCAGATTGAACAGCCTGTCCTGATGATTTAACACAGATGCATCCCTCCCTTTGCTTCCTCTGTTTGCCCGGCCGCGCTCTCTGTTTGAATCGCCTGTTCAAGAACGCGAAATGGACTCCATCTGCCGCAGCAGGGGCAGGCGACGGTCCCATTGTCAGAGGCATCGATCTGTTCCTGAGTGACTACGCCGGGTTTTTGACAGCACTCGTTGACCACGGTCACCAGATGGGCCGTTTGCAAGATCTCCGGCCGGTACTGGCGGTTGAAGGGGACAAAGTCTACCCAGCGGGGATGATCGAAGATGCGGTCAACATGGAGCTGCAGTGCCTTTTTCCGGATCTCACCGGCGGATTCCTTGAGAAAGTTCCGCTCTGAACACCACTGGGTCAAATATCCCAGCAGCTCCTGTTCGCCCTTTCCTCGGATCAGCTTCTCCGCCGCCTGGTACCAGACGGACTCCTCGATCTCCCCGATGCGGGTTTTGACGCCGGACCAGGAGCTGTACTTCTTATCGCGGCCGGAGCCGGTGCTGACGCTCTGGAAGGTTCCGTATTTCCACCGGAGATCCTCAAATTCCAGTTTGGAGAAGTCGAGCCCCCGCAGATCACGGATGCGTCGACTCTCGAAATCCAGCATGCTCACATCCCTCCCATCTGGGGACTGTCCATCGCCTGGGGCTCCCGCTGGAAGACCGGTAGCTGGCCGTTGTCCTTCCGGCGGAACAGGCCATAGTCGGTGATGGCCGCGTGGTTCTCCTCCAGCATCTGCCGTCCAACCATAGCGGCCTGGGGTGTCTGGAACAGTTCCTCCGGCAGATCCGGGTACTTCTCCCGCAAGACCACCTCCGCATAATCCCAGGTCGCGGCCACATCCGGTCGGAGGTCGTAATCGTCCAGACCGTGCATGAGCTGGATGGCGTCCTGCAGGCTGGGGCACCCGGCCACAGACAGCAGAGCCTTGTACTTGACCCAGTCCGCCTCATGCCAGCTCTGCTTTTTCTGTGCCAGGTTTGCTGCGAATTCGCTTGCCATGCCGATGCCGCCCTCCTGTTCGATGGCGTCATCGACCGCATCTCGCAGAGAGGGGATCTCACAGTCGATACAGCGGAAGGCGCACTCGTCCAGCGAGGCCGCGTCTACCTCTCCCACTGCCCGCCAGATGTCGGCGTCTGAAGCGGGGAGGTTCAGGATAGTGGTCTTATCGTTATCATAGCTGGGATCGTCAAAAAATCCCTTGCGTACCTCCAGCACCACCGGGGCGCTGGGGCGGGCAAAGCAGAACATCTCGCCCTTCCGATATACCTCTTTGAAGTCACTGCCAGGCTCCGCGTAACCCCGGCTGGTGAACACACCGCTGTGCTCCTCCTGGTGCTGTTCCCCCAGCAGCTCCAGCAACCTCTCCCGAAAGCTGCTGTCCTCCTCCATGGTATCCACCAGGGCCATGGCCTCCTCCGAGAGCATCTCCCCCTCATACAAAAGCGCCCCAAGTTCCTGCGTGTCGGAGACTTGGGGCGCCAGAAGGCAGATATCCGCATTGAAGGTCAGGTTGATGAGGCGGGAGAGGGGAAAGGGAGCAGTGTGGTTTTCCTTCTCGATCTGGAGCAGGCCGTCCAGCCCCATCCGGTCATCCTCACCCAGCATGGTCAGTCGGAGGGCCAGCAGGTTCAACTCCAGCAGATCCACATTCCGACCGATCATATCCGCTGTGATACCGGGATAGCGGATCCTGGTCAGCTCATTGCGGCAAGTTTTGACGTCCTGGACACGGGCCTTCTGGAGCGCGTCACAAAGCTCCGCCTGGGTACACGGCATCGTCAGCACTGCGGAGGTCTTATAGCTTTCGGGCCCGCCGCTGCTGATCTCCACCTCGAAGATCTTCTTATCCAAGGGTCATCCCTCCCTCTGTCTGTTCCTCTCTCTGAATTTCATAATTGGCAGGATCCGCCCCAGGAACATCCCAGCCCGCCATGCTTCCGATCTCCATGGCCTGCCGCTGGGCGGGGGTGACGCCACGCCGCTCATTCAGCTCGTCTGCCAGCTCCACGTTGCGCTCTTTGTCTCCGGTATCCCACTGGGAGGGATAGTAGCCGGACTCGCCACGCCGGATGCAGATGAGTTGGCCGTTGGAGGCCAAGGTGGAGAAGCACAGCTCCGGCAGGCCCTCGGCGACCTTGGGGGCGAACCGCTCCTGCTCTGTTTGGATGCTCCAGTTGTCCCACTGCCACAGGTGAACATAGAGTTCGCCGCCATCAATCTCAATTTCTCTCTGCTCAAAGCCCTCGCCCCAGCCGTCGGATGCCTGGCCGGTGAGGTAGTCCTTTAGGGAGGAAAGTTCCTCCGGGGAGAGTTCCCCAACTACCCGGCATTCCGCCACGCCCCAGAGTTGGCCGTTGCGTTCCTCTGCGTTGAACTCCGCGGACCGCACTTTGACATTCAGGCTGTCCTGTTTATCGTACCAGCGCATAACGCCCCGTTCTTTCTCCTCCGGCATCCGGTTTCTGACCAGGGCGCCCCGGATATGGTCCTCGTAGTCCAGCAGCGTCCGGCCATCCCACTCCTCGCCCTCCTCGGACGTATCGCCCCACTCGTCCCGCGGGTAAAAGTCGGCGGTCAGGGGCAAATACAACTTGAGAAGAGTTGGCTCCGGCGGCTGGACGGAAAATCGATCCTCCCCGATGGCCACCCCCAACTCCCGGCCGTTGTCCCATTTCACGTGGAAGGTGCCCAGATCATCGATATGATCCAACGTCCCCATGGAACCTTCCGGGAGGGGATAGGGATCGTCCGCCATTTCAATCAATCGAATCCGGCTGCCCTTGGGATACTGCTCCCGCATGAACTCCAGCCACTCTCTCGGTACTTCTCGCACTTCACATTCCTCCCATCGTTATGTCCTCTTGGGGCGCTGTCTGTTTCAGCTCCTGCCGGATAGTCTCCGCTGCATCGGAAATGGCCGGGTCATCCCGGAAACTCTCCAGCCTGCGGTAGTCCTCAAAGAACTGCTGTTCTCCATCACAAAATCGAACCAGATCCACTGTGGCGATGCTATCCTTGGTGACGCCCAGCCTTTTCTCAGGCCGGTCGCTGTCTTGGTAGAGCTGTATCGCCCCATCCAGTGTCAAAGCCCTGTGGATCTGCTCCTTCGAAGTGTTGCAGTCAGTCATCACGAACCAGGAATAGGTGTGAGGCTTGCTGGGGTCCGCAGCATCCCGCAGGGCCTGCTTTCCGGCCTCGGTGAGCCCATAGTTGCAGGCCCGGCGGGGGTTCTCCTCGCCGGCAACATCCAACAGAATGTCGTCTACCGCTTTTTTCACCGCTGGATCGTCTGTCAGGGTCTCGTACCGGAAGCCGGTGGTGTTTCGGTAGGTCAGTTCTTCTCGAATAGTCTGGAGATACCGCTGGGGATCACAAAATTCCTGCTGCTCGCCGCTGGCATAGGTCACTCGGCCCACCAGTTTCTCCTGTCTGGCCATCTCCTGCTGGCGTAGGCCGTAGCAATACAGATACCCTTGGTAATCCCCTGGTCTTGGGGTACACCGCAGGCAAAATCGGTAACGTTCTGTCTCCGCAACAAACCCGTAGACGCGGTCGTTTTCTGAGATCTCACCTCCGTTGTACCAGCAATAGGTGTTCATGGCTGCCAAGTTCTTCAGCGGACCGCTTTGCCGCATAGCATCCACAAATTCCTGCAGAGCTTCCTTGAACTCTGGGGTGTTGAATCGGTCTTCGTTGTGGGGCCACCAAGTGTGGTGGAATCCCTTCCCGCCGGAGCCGAAGTCCATGCGGAGGTGGCCCACAGTGCCCAGTACCTCGTCCCGCTCATCGTTGGAATAGAAAAGGCCCGCCTCCTCACGGGATGCAGGCCTTAAAGGGAACTTTTGATCTTTCATTTGCTTTCCTCACTTTTCTGATTGCTGCCTGCGGTGCGCTCACATGGACAGGGAGATGGAATCTGCCCTTGTCTGCTCAGAAGCTTCCGGCTGTGTCTCCCTTTGCGCCGGTGTTTCCTGCAGATCCTCCAGCTCTGCGGCCCAGCAACTCAGGCCGGTCACAGTGCCATCCAGATTCTGCATGATCTGCTGCCGGATAGCTGTGAATGTTTCCTGCCCGCTTGTCAAATTCAGCTCACCCTGTACTCTGCTGCTGTAAGCTTCGAATCGTTCCAGCAGCTCGATGGCTTGATCCATGATTTGATAGATTTCACTCTGACCGTCCTTGGCATCCTGCGCTGGCTCGGCGGTTATGCGCTGGGGCGGGTCCTTTTGGTAGGCACCCCACCCGGCCTTTTGATAGTGAGAGCCCGGTTCCTCCATCATGCTGCGGAGGGAATACCAGACATTGCCGTAGTCGATACGCCCCTCCAGCACCGTCCCTTCCGCCTGGCTGCGGATATGCTGCACGATCTCAGCATAGGAATGGGGCTGGCCATCTGCCAGCAGCGCTTTGGCTGCCTCTATTTGAAATTCCTTCTTGCTTGTAATCTCATACTTCGTCTTGTCTGCCTCCTTCTCGTTTTGTAACCACAACCAATACCACAACTCGCGGGGAAAGTCTACTGCAAACTACAGGGAAAAATCAGGTCATCTGCATCTCCATCTCTGGTTTCGGAGACTCCATAATCTGCTCCAGGTATTTGGGATCCACTACGACTTCTGATTCATTCCTGCCGTTGAAAAAGGCAAGAATGTGTTCCTTTGAAATCTGAGCCTCATAGACGGTGTCCTCCTCACCAAAGCGGTGGGCAAACCACTCCGCCGTATCCCGGTCCAACGTCCAGGACAGTGCTTTGATGTTTTTGGCATTATAGGAAGTCACACCGCGGTAGACGGTCACGGGATCGTCCAGAGAGTGATATATCGCACGCTCCTCCTCGTCCATCAGAAGTTCCGGCGGGACAGAACGGAATAAGGCCAGTAATTCTCTTTTGCTCACATTGCGGTCCTGATTGGGACATTCCTCCAGGATCCAGGCAGGAGCCAGCAGTTGGCCCAGATCCTCCTGTGAGAGGACCGGGGCGGTAAATTTGAGAAAGGTCAGATAATAGGGCTTGTTAAGAAGGAAAAATACCTGATAGGCGTTTTCAGCACTGTCGATCTGTTTGCCCACCATCTCCTTCCACTTGGCATAGTCTTCTTTGTTGTTGAGCAAGTCGACCACAGTGATATTGCCATCCTCATTTTGAGTAGCGGTAACCCCGGTACTTGTAAACGGGTGGCTGACGATAGCTGGTGAAAATGAAGTTTCTGCGATTGGCATATCCAGGAGTACATGGGCAATCATCTTCACCCTGGCAAGATCGGTTTCCTTCCGCATCAGGAGAGTCCCCCCATCCCCATGGTTTCTTCCTGCTCTCTCTGGCATTGTTCCGCGGGCTCCTTCCGCATCAGCTCATCCAGTGACAAAGTTCCCTGATCGGCAATGTAGCCCCGCTCTGTGAAGATTCCCTGTTCTTGCTGGATGCGTTGCTGGCCGTACTTCTCATAGTCATAAAAGGCGTCCAGATTGCTGTCGTAGTCGAAATGGCCAGAGTCCTGGATCATATATCTGCCGTACTCACCTGGCGTATGGACATTGGGGACGAAATCGAACAGGTCCAGATTCTCCGCCAGGCGGCGAATCTCAGCCGCGCTCTCCGGATTTGCATAGGCCACCACAGCCTCCAACTTGGCTCGATCTGCCTGCGCCAGCTTTGAGATGGCGGCGCACATGGCATTGAGATCAAAGATGCTTTCCTGCTCCAAGGCGCAGGCCGTCTTGACTGCAGCGGGCAAATGATCGCCCTGAACATCTAATCTCGCAAAATCTTCACTTTCCATTCCATCCCGATGGAGCATTCGTTCTATCTGCCATTCTGACGTAGGGAAGTACAGCCAAACTGCCTGGCTGTCTTTGGCATCTGCGTGGATGGAACACAGCGACACGGCCATCAGGCTGTCCTCATATAGATACGCCGGGAAATTCCTTCCCTGGTAGACTTGGCTGAGCTGCATCCCGTTGTCGTAGACAACGCCGTAGGGAGTGACGGTACCCTCATTTTCCGAGATCAGGAGCAGAGCGGTCTCCATACCATCCAGTTCCTCCAGCTCCTCCATGGAGACGCATCCGCCGTGGAGGTTCATGTAGTGATCCCGGCCAATCTGCTCCAAGTCGGAAAAGTCCGTAATGACCGTGGCCTGCTGACAACAAAAGGTCAAATTGATGAGGTCGGTCATATCGGAGAGTCCCATTTTCGCTGCCATTCCTTGGAACTGGGCCAGCTCCCCGTCAGAAAAACTGTCCAACCGCTTGACGAGGTAATCCAACTCGTCCACATTGATTCTGTGTCCCTCCAGGCATTTCAGACTGGGAACGCAGCCTTCGATCTCCTCCACCATACAATCCTTTGCCCGCGGGTCTCCGATATCCAGCGCCTCCAGCATCTTGATCGTGTCGTTGTATTGATCCTGCGGGATGGGGAAGGGGATAGTGACCAGGCCATATTCCAAGTGATCAGCGTTATACAAAGCCGCTTTGATCCTCATGCTCCAACTCCTTTTCGTTCAGTTTTTTTACTCTGGTGCGCATACAGTCATCCTTGCCGCCCCAACAGAGGAAACCGTGGGCGGGATAGGGGCAGCCCTCGCAGCGGGAGAACTGCCGGCACACTGGTTTTTGTTCCGGCTCCGGGGCATAGCCGGGCGCATAGTTGATGTGGAGCAGCCATTTCTTCACACTACTCCACTTAGGAGGTGGTTGATTGACCACCCCGACATAACTGTTCAGATTTTTGGGGTCCACACGGAGCACCTCCTCCACTTGCTTTTTCTGCTCTGAAAACAAAAAAGCGGGGGCCGTATTCTGCCTGATGGCACATGATACGGCCCCCGCCTTGTTCAGCGTAGGATCTATAAATTCATTTGTGGTTCCTGACTCTGGACCTGCTCCAACCGGCTCTGCAGATCCGGGACTGCGTACTCGATTTTTGTTCTGGCCTCTTGGATGGTTTTTTGCTGCTTGTAGTCCAGCTCCGGGCCTTCGTAGAACCAATGCTCCGCGGCGCGGTACAATTCTGTGAGTTCCTCCGGGGTAAATAACTGCGCTCTGGAGATCAGGCCGGAGCGGACAGCAAAGTCCTGCTTGGCGCTCTGGAACTCATCTTCATAGTAGTGACCGTGGCTGACTCCAGTTCGGTCATAGTCCCAGATCCAGGTTACAAATTGATACCCCTGGCCATTTTCTCGCTCCTGGCCTGCCAGCACCGCGCCGCCAAAGTCTGCCAGCAGGCGGAAGTCCTCATGCAGGCCAGAGGCATAGAGCAGGGGGGCGTTTTGCATCGCTTCCACATAACCGTATACCTCGTCCGCAGCCATGGCCACCTGATGGTACAATTCACTGGCCTCCACGTTTTGACTACCGGCTGGCAGTAGGAAGACGTCGCTTGCCGGGGACACATAGAGAACCGGCTGGCTGTGGAGGAATACCTCCAGCCGATTGTCCGCTATGACAGATGATTCGATTCCTCGCTCTTGCAAGCGGCGAGAAAGCTCCAAAAAATATTTTTCTCTCACATTGAACACCTCCAATCAAAAATAGCCAGGCTCCCATTAGAGTCCTGGCATAAATACAAGTTTATACGAATTTTTCACAAAAGAGATGCGAACCGTTTTGTACACATTGCTTGGATGCGAATGTCGCGTTTCTGTGGTTAAGTTCTGCTTCTTGCCGACCAGAAAGGGCGAGGGAGGATACCATCAAAGCAAAAAATGAAGAGGGATGCGAACGAACTGGGGGACATTTTGGGAAAACAGCTTAGAAACGCCTGAGCTACAGGCCCACAACTTTCTCGAAAAAGTTGCAAAAAAGCCGTGAAATGTTGAATTTCACGGCTTTTTATGGTGGACTCGAAGGGATTCGAACCCTCGACCTCTCGGATGCGAACCGAACGCTCTCCCAACTGAG
>ERZ1106929.133-NODE-133-length-84726-cov-48.208230_pt1 | contig 84726 bp, 82 predicted proteins | sample MGYA00403662_ERZ1106929 | MGnify/ENA primary metagenome ERZ1106929 (study PRJEB35170, sample SAMEA104062442) | human gut metagenome | biome: human gut; feature: human-associated habitat; material: faeces | place: Denmark | collected 2013-02-20 ... | reverse complement strand
GAAGATAGACCTAGATATGTGAGGTTTACCACAAAAGCAAAATGCCCGTAGAGCCTATAAAATAAGGCTTTGCGGACATTTAAGAAAATATAAAAAGATAGTCAAAAAGACATATATAATTTAATGACAAATTTTTTATAAACGCAAATTTTTCATAGGAAAACAGGGAAAGATATGCTATAATGGATGTAATTAAAAATGCAGGAAGGAGAAGTGCCATCATGAGTAAAGTAGAAGATATTTTAGCATCTACCAAAGTGGGGGATGTTTTGGATGCAGCAAAGCTTAATAAGTTTTTGAAGAGACAGGAAGAAGAGGAGAAGAAACCTTCCAAATTCGTGATTGTATTCGCCGTGATTGGAATCGTTGTCGCAGTTGCAGCAGCAATCTATGGAATTTATCGTTTCTTTACACCGGATTATCTGGATGATTTTGAGGACGATTTTGAAGATGAGTTCGACAATGACTTCTTCGAGGATGAGGATGATGAGCCGGCTGCAGAGTCTAAGGATGCTTCCGCAGACAAGACAGAGGACTAATCATTGTCGGAAGCGTGAGAACTTTCAGGCAGTTTGAGCGGTGCGCAGAAAAAGAAAACCGAACGAAGAAAGAAGGGACTGCAGTTGTGTAGTCCCTTTTTCTGTAAGAAAATAAGATTCAGAATGATGCATGAGGAGTAAAAGAATGAAAAAAGGGCAGATTGCAGAAGGAAACGTAACAACCGTAGAATTCCCGAACAAAGGGATTGTGATGACAGACGAGGGAGAACGCGTCATCGTCAAGAATACCATTCCGGGACAGCGTGTTTCCTTTGCAGTAAATAAGGTACGAAAAGGAAAAGCGGAAGGACGGCTTCTGGAAACCGTGAAGAAATCGCCACGGGAGACCGCAGATACCTGCCGGCATTTCGGACAGTGCGGAGGATGTACGTATCAGAGTCTGCCTTATGAAGAACAGTTAAAGATCAAGGAGACACAGGTACGCGGCATGATAGAGCAGGCGATCGGGGATGCCTGTGCTTATGAGTTTCTGCCAATCAGACACAGTCCGCGTGTGCTTGCTTACCGTAACAAAATGGAATTTTCATTTGGAGATGAATACAAGGACGGACCGCTGGCACTTGGAATGCACAAGCGCGGCAGTTTTTACGATATTGTAACGGTAGAGGACTGTCGGATCGTGGATGGCGATTTCCGTGCGATTCTCATGGCAACGCTCGCTTATTTCAGGGAGCAGGAAATCTTCTTCTATCACAGACTGCGTCATACCGGGTATCTGCGCCATCTTCTTGTGCGAAAGGCAGTAAAGACCGGAGAGATTTTAGTTGATCTGATCACTACGACGCAGGATTGGAGAAATGTACAGGAGCAGGAGCCGGACGAGCGTGCAAAGATAGAGGCTGCATTGCTGGAAAAGCAGGGCAGATGTCCACATGCCGGAACGGTAAACGAAAAAAAAGAAAAGCAGCTTTTAGCCGGATGGAAAGATGTACTTCTGGCACTTTCCCTGGAAGGAACCTTAAAAGGAGTACTTCACACAAAAAATGACAGCGTGGCGGATGTCGTAAAAAACGAAGGAACGGAAGTACTGTTCGGACAGGATTATTTTTATGAGGAGCTGTTGGGACTGCGTTTTCAGATTTCACCGTTTTCTTTTTTCCAGACAAACTCTCTCGGAGCAGAAGTGCTTTATTCCACAGCCCGCGAATTTATCCTCGGGGATAATCCGGACATGCTGGCAGACAAGACCGTTTATGATCTGTACAGCGGTACCGGTACGATCGCACAGATGCTCGCTCCGGTCTGCAAAAAAGTTGTGGGCGTGGAGATCATCGAGGAAGCGGTAGAGGCGGCAAAAGAGAATGCGGCACTCAATCATCTGGACAACTGTGAATTTTTGGCGGGTGACGTCTTAAAGGTGCTCGATACGATTGAGGAACGGCCGGATTATATTGTGCTTGATCCGCCAAGAGATGGTATTCATCCGAAGGCGCTGGAAAAGATTATTGATTCGTATAGGTGCGAAAGTATTTTATATATATCCTGCAAGCCTACAAGCCTTGCGCGTGACATTCTGGTCTTTATGAATGCAGGATATAAGGTGAAAAAAATACAATGTGTTGATATGTTTCCAAACACAGTGCATGTTGAAACGGTTTGTCTTCTTTCTTTGAAATAATATTTGATCAGCAGAATGTCCAATGAATTTCGATATCTTCGTTGAGAACGACAATTTTGTCTATCAATATATGGATTATGTTGTTCACTTGATCATAATCATTTTTTGCAAGTGCTTCCTGAAAAGCAGTAGCATAATCTTGAATTTGTTGTATATTCATTGGCATTTCTGTTGAAACTTTGTTTAGCGTTTGAGTCAGGGCGTTTCGTTCTTGCTTAAGAGACGTAAGTCGGTCCTGTATTTGTGAGAGATCCACAGCTCCAATCTGATACAGATTCAGTAGCTTATCTGTCTGTTTATCAAGTTCAGCAAGCCGATCCTGACACAACTCAGCTTCATTGATTATTGGGGCGGCATCTTCTTGAATAATTGATTTCAAGTATTTTTCATCGACAGCAAGTTTTTTGATTTCACTTATGATTATATTGTCCAATTCTTCCAAAGTATATGGATGCAGTCGGTTGGTGCAGTGATCTGATTTGATCATGGCTTTATTGGTACGACTTACAGAATAGCATACATATCGGCGAAGGGGATATCCTTTACTTATAGTTCGAGGTTGCATTCTTGCTCCGCAATCACCACAATAAAGCAATCCGGTTAACAGACTATGAGATCTGCAGCTTTGTTTTTTTATTTCTAGATTGTGTTGTAACATTGCATTGGCCATATTAAAGTCTGAATCGGATATGATAGCTTCATGAATTCCGTCTCGTGTTATATCAACATCTGATACCTTTCCTATATATACTGAATTTCGTAAAGTCCTCCGGATTGTTGTATTTTTCCAACTCCGGACAGTAGGATATTTTTTCTGCATGGTAGAAGCAATAGTATTTATTGCGGTTCCAGATAGAAAGAGTGAAAAGATTTCACGGACTATGGAAGCCTCGTATGGGTCTACTTTTAAATCATTACATCCGGGAAGAAAAGAATAGCCCAAAGGTGGCCGGGAACTGTTATAATGCCCTTTTGCTAACCGGGCTTGTCTTCCCATGGTAGTACGTTCTTTGATATTTTCTCTTTCTAATTGTGCAAAAGCAGCAAGGATTCCAACGATAGCTCGCCCAAAAGCTGTGGATGTGTCAAAAGATTCCAACATCGAAACAAAATCACAATTATTAGCAAGAAATATATCTTCCAACATGATTAGCATATCTTTTTGGGATCTAGACAATCGATCTAACTTCCATACAATTACTTTATTAACAAGATGATCTTGTACATCATGAATTACTTCTTTAATTCCTGGTCTGTTTAATGATGCTCCGGAGTATCCCGGATCAATGATTACTTTATGAATTTGATAGCCAAGAGCTTCACAAAATCTCCTTAAACGATTCTCCTGTTCGCCAACAGAATAGCCTTCCATAGCTTGTTCTGTTGTAGATACGCGAATATATAAATCAACCATATCAATTGGAGAAGGTGCGTTTATGTTCTTTTTTTTCATATATCTACCTTTCACAAGTTTATATACATGGTGCAATTTATCTAATAGAACTTATAATAAATTAGGTTGCCTTTGCGGTAGGTATAATACGTCTTTTTTCTTCTAGGCGTTGCTGTTTTAATAATTCCTTTGCCTTTCCTATGAGAATGTCCTGGTTATCTTCATCTAAAAGATTATATGTTTCTAATAACTTACTAGCATTTGGGGACATTGAGCTATTGGTTGAAAAAATTTTTTTTTCTCGGTCATTTATCAAAAGCACATCTGCACTTACATTGAAATAGTCAACTAAAGACAAAAAACATTCAAGAGAAGGAAGCCTTTTATTTGTTTCCCATAGTCCTACAACTCCGGCACTTACATTTAATTCTTTTGCAAGCTCACGTTGACTTATTTTTTTTTCGGCTCTTAATTGAGCAATAATATGCCCTAATTCCATAACATTTTCCTTTCGCAATAGCATATTGTAAGTAATATTACATTCACAGAGTAGCAAAAAAACAGAGATAATATATTAAATATTATAAAATGCTTTCAAAACAACTTGACATGCTTACTTAAAGTATGCTATTATGCTTACATAAAGAAAGCAGTTCAAAAAGGAGGAAGCATGGTGAAAAAACAGACTTCATTATCAACATTAAGAATGGAAAAAGGATTATCACAAAGAGAACTGGCAAATGCACTTAATTTTAGTGCTGGGATTATAGGTTTGTATGAAACTGGGAAACGAACACCTTCTTTAAAGAACGCAAAAATTATAGCAAATTATTTCGACGTCGCACTTGAGGATATCTCTTTTGCTAATAACAAATGATTTATTGTGTGATTTGGAGGTGGAACAGATGGTAACACATGTGATGAGCGATGGAACTAGAAGGGATAGTATCGCTGGACTCGTGATACCAGCAGGTCATCCAATCTACAAGCTTTTGAAAAAAGAAATACAAAAGCAAAGAGAAGGTCTGAATGATACAAATAGCTCAAATAAACAGATATCGGGAGAGAATAATGAAAGAAATATCATATGACCGTAGAAATGAAGAAATAGAAGCATATCGGAATTCTATCAGATTTTGTATTAAAGATATAAAGAATCCGGATAGCCTTAAGAACCTTTCACATATTACGCAAAATATCTGGCAGAATGAGAAAAGGCAGGAGAAAAATCATGATGATCCAGGGGGGTAAGATCTTGCAAAGGCAGAGAATGTTTCTATGCAGGATAAAAACAGAGCACGATCTTTTGCAGGCAAGGAAATAAACCAGGATACAAAGGATGTTTCATTATCTGAAAGATGGCATAATTTTTGAAGATCATATAATGAGGCAGCTGTATCGGGTTGGATGATATATTTTTTAGGATCTATCTTATCCAAAAATATATCCTGATCAGTTCCTAGCCCAGAGATCAGCCAATCCGAATTAATCCGGAATGTAGTCAAGATCTTTGAAATAATAGCTTCGGTAATGCTTTTTTTGCCAGATTCAAGAAGAGAAAGATAGGTTTGACTTATTTTTAACGTTGAAGCAAATTCTGCCTGTGTCATATGAAGAATATCATTTCTAAGGTAAGTAATACGTGCTGCCATAGATTTCGTATTTTTCATAGTAATCCTCCAATTAAAAATAGTTATCACAGAAAAAAAGGTCTTGTTCTGCAAAACAAGACCTCAAGGGAATTAAGTAAAATGCTCCGCGCAAGGAACAAAATCATCCAATATTAGGAAGATTATATGCTTAATCACCCGATATTTATTAAATGATAACACAAAGCAGCTATATTTTCAATATCAAATTACAGTTAGGAGAAAAGATTATGAGTAAAGTAATTGCATGTGTAAATGAAAAAGGCGGTGTGGCTAAGACCACTACGGTAAAAAATCTGGCAATTGGATTAGCCGGTAAAGGTAAAAAGGTTCTTGTGATTGATCTTGATCCATCCAAGAATCTGACAACTTCATTAGGTTTATTTTTACAGAATAACGAACCAACAATCATGGACATTCTGCGAGCAGAAAAAGATTGTGAAGACATTCCAGAAGACTATGCAATCATGCATCAGGAAGAAGGAATTGATGTGATTTGTAGCACAACAGAGTTACATGCATTTGAAAATGAACTTATGTATGCAATGCAGCGTGAGATTACACTGAGAAAATATGTACTTACTGTCAAAGATAAATATGATTATGTATTTATTGATTGTCCTGCAGGCTTGGGAATCTATGTGACTAATGCTCTGTTTTGCGCAGATGAAGTACTTATTCCGGTACAACCTCAGTTTCTGGGGGCAGGAGCTATGCAGAATTTATTCGGATATCTTAATCAGATCCGGAAATTGAATGGAACCAGGACAAAACCGGAGATACTGGGAATATTGTTCACCATGGTTAGAATCAATACCAATAATGATAAAGATCTTATGGCATTTTTTAGTGAAAACTATAAGGATAAAATCAATATTTTTGATACATATATTCCTCATTCTGTGAGATTTTCTGAGTCTGACGGTGAAGGACAGAGTATTTTTAAGTATGCACCGAAAACATCTTCCGCAATGGTATTTGGCGATTTTGTCAATGAGTTTTTGAAGACAGAGACAGAACAGTAACAGGAGGGAAACAATATGCCAGGTAAAAATATTTTCCACAATTTACAGCAAATGGATACGTCTTATTTGTTAGATCCTTCTCTGGAGAAGGAATTGGAGAAAGAAGAGATTGAGTTAAAGACAGACAAACCAAAGACTTTGAAAATATCTCAATTGGTGCCATTTAAAAATCACCCATTTCGTGTAGATACGGAAACAGATAAATTTTTGGAATTGGTTGACAGTATAAAGGAAAATGGGATTATTCAGCCTATTTTAGTCCGTCCTGCAGATAATGGTAAATATGAGATATTAGCAGGACATTGCAGGACGGAAGCAGCAAGGCAGAATAATCTTGATGAGGTACCAGTATTTATCCTTGATGTGGATGATTACACGGCAACAAAATTGATGGCACACACAAATATATATGGTAGAGATGAAATACTTCCTAGTGAAAAAGCAAAAGCCTACCGGATGTGTTTGGATCAGGAAAAAAAGCTTGGAAACAACAGGACGGATGTTGCGGAGAGCGTTGGTGCTGGCAAGGATTCAAAGCGGCAGGTACAGAGATATGTGCGGTTGTCTTATTTGTCGGATGCTTTTTTAGCAATGATAGATAATAAGAAACTTACAGTTCAGATTGGAGTTGAGCTTGCGTTCCTGGACAGTGAAAGCCAGGATGCTTTGTATAAATATATTGAACAGTTTCATAGTATTCCGACGTTAGAGCAGGCGAAAATCCTCAGAGAGACAGTTAAACAGGAAGGAAAACCGCTTACTAATGAACGGGTAATATCGTTGCTTGTAGTGCCGTCAAAGGTAAAACCGAAAACAAAAGTTACGTTTAAAACCAGAGATCTGGAAGATTACTTTGATCAAGGAACCAGTGCAGACGAGATGGAAGCAATTATTAAAAAACTACTGATCAAATATAAAGACGGTGAGTTTGATTTAAGTGATTAGTATTTGGAGAAATAACCAATGTATGAATTTGACGGGAAAGAATTTGGTTCTTTAAAGGATTTAGCAAAATATGCAGGTATCAACGAAAAGACTTTAACTGCAAGAATCCGTAGAGGTATGCCTGTAGAGCAGGCATGCCAGAAAACGGATCTGAGGTGTAAATACAGTATGGATCAGGGTGCAAAAAAATCTATTGCTCAAATTTGCAGGGAGAATGAAAAAGACCAGGACCTGATCAGAAACCGGCTAAAATATGGATACTCATTTAAGGATGCTTTGAATAAACCTAAAAAAATAAGCAGACAAGGGAAACCGATTACAGTGAATGGAATTTTATATAATTCCATTTCTTCAGCCATTCGTAAGCTAAATTTACAGGAAAAAGAGGGAACCATACGCAGCCGTCTCTGGAATGGAATGAATCCGGATGAAGCATTTAATATGAAGTTCAGGGACTAAATAGGATATGGGATAGATGCTCGACAGGTAGAGCTTGTTCAGGATTTCTTCTTGAGATCGAGATGATCGATCTATTTTATAGTTTACATTTACGTCTATTTTTTCCTAACTGTATCCTGAATTTAAATAGAGGTTCGAGTCCTCTCTATCCCTTTAAAATAATTGAAATAGTAAAGGAGAATTATACATATGACATTACGAAGACCAATAAACCAGGAAGAGGAAATTAAAACAATTAAATCAAGAAATTATAATTTGAATTTGTCAGATGCTGATGTAGAAAGACTGGCAGAAAAGGCATTAAGCTATGGATTAACTGCAGCCGAGTTATTGGAAAATTTCATTGGGGATATTGTGAATGGCACATATTCAAATGGAAGTGACGAAAGGATGTACGCATCAGAATGGGCAGAAAGATGTTGGTTTGCTCTTGATTCTCCTGAAAAAAACCTTTTACAGTTTCTTTTTGGCGAAGATCAGTACTTATCATGTTATTCCTATGAGGATTTAGTGAATATTATGGAACGTATTGATAGGGCAAAAGAGGATGTATGTTTAAGTGAAAAAGAAATTGCCAGTCCGACAGAAGATTGGAAGGATTTGGTACGTTGGGATCATGAGAAGCAGGAATATGTTCAATCATATGCAAATGTAGAAGCGTATATTGAAAATGAAAAGGATTGTTTACGCAGCTATAAAGAGGAGTTGGAAGAAGCAGAGCAGGAACTTCAGGATTTAAAAGACACTTTTGATTCTTATATGAATGGGAAAGAATACTCATGGGAAAATGAGGTTGAAGAGTGTCAGAAATGGTACAAAGATAATATTGCAAACTTTTTGGAATCTCCGGAAGAAAAGACATTGATCATGAGTGGAGGAAGAAACAAAAGTGGAGGAAGATAACAAACAGAAATGAGATCTGTACTAAGGTATCCAGGAAGTAAATGGAACATTGCATCTCAATTAGTTCGGTTGATTCCAGAACATCACACGTATGTTGAACCATTTTTTGGAAGTGGTGCGGTACTTTTTAATAAGCAGCAATCTAATATTGAAATGGTAAATGATCTTGATTCTAATGTTGTGAATCTGTTTCACTGTATTCAGGAAGATGCACAGAACTTGGCTCGAATGGTAATGACAACACCGTTTAGCCGAGAAATATACGAAGTTACTTACCGCAATGCATATGATAATGATGATTCGTATCAGAAAGCTTTAAAGTTTTTGATACAGTGCTGGCAGGGATATGGGTTTCGAACCGATGGTAGTAAGGTAGGGTGGCGAAATGATGTACAGGGAAGAGAAAGAGCCTATGCCCTGTGGAACTGGTACCGCCTGCCGGAGTGGCTCATTGATATTGCGGAACGTCTGCGGATGGTGCAAATCGAGAACCGTCCGGCGCTGGAAGTAATAGAGAGATTTAATTACAGCAACGTGTTTATGTACATCGATCCACCATATATGCTGCATACAAGAACGGGAAAACAGTATAATTATGAGATGACCGATTCAGACCATGAAGAGCTGTTAAAAATGTTACTGCAGAGTAAAGCGAAGATAATGTTATCCGGGTACGAATCGGATATGTATAACGATTACCTTGCAGGCTGGGGGAAAAAACAGTTTTCTAGTTACGCGGAGCATGGAAAACCGCGTACAGAAACAGTGTGGATCAATTATATGCATGATGCGCAACAAATGAGTTTTGATGATTTTCCGGAAATTTTACCGTAAAAACAGAAAGTTGTCCACTGTTGCTTTGGCATGACATGTTTGATGTTGCAGGAATCATAACCTGTCAGTGGTTTCGCTTCCTGTGGAAGCGAGATTCTATTTTTTCATAATCTTTTCATATTTTAAACGCTACAGAGCACATGGCAGCTTTGCAGCTGGATCATAGCTTAATGGTAGAGTACCGGTATTATTGCCGGTGATTCTGGGTTCGATTCCCAGATGGTCCAATCTGGATTATATATATTACATATGAATACCCGAAGAAAGGAGGCACTTAAGATGTACAAACTGAAAAATTCGTACATTGATCGCATGATCAGCAATAAACTGACCAGTAAAGAAATAGACTTTATATTACATATTGCTCTGTATCAGGATGATACAGGACGTGTGATATCAGTGTATTATAAAGATGTTTGTGCTGCAATTGGTGTTTCTAATCAGGGATTCTATAATATCCTCAATTCGCTTAGAGATAAGAAGATGATTTCCTACGAGAAAAAGCATAGAGTTGATATTCAGGTGATATTGCTTGGAAACGATTTCAGTAATAGAAACTTTGAACAGGGATATTTAAAAATAGCAGGATCGGACTTTGCATCTAAAAAGTTTCGGGAATTAAAAGCAGGTGCAAAGCTACTTTATTTATATATGCAGCGTTTTACTAATGGAAAACATATGCTTGTACAAAATTTTTATGTAGAGTTCAGTAAAATTTTTTCTATTGGGAAAAAATGTCTGCAAACATGGTTGACAGAATTGAAAAAGAAATTTTTGCTATTTACATCGGTAAAACGTAATAAAGCCAATAATTATGAGATGATGATGAAAAATAGTACGGTTTTGCATTTGAAAAAAGGAAAAGTGCCACATGAAAAACATACGTTTTTGAAAAATGTTGAAGAATTTATTGAACGAAATTTTTCTACGAAAATGCCGAAGGATAAACGTGAGAAGAATAAGACGCTCAGAGATATTGCCAAGCTGACAGAGGCAGCTCGAATGAAGAAATACATAAATTTCCCTACGTTCCTTTATAGGGCGGTTGAAAATAGCTTTATGAGGCAGAAAGAAGAAGGAAAGAAAGAACCTGCACTTAATGCAGCACTTGTGAATATATGTTTGGGAGAGGTCCTGGAGCAACACATTAAAAGTAAATATAATATTGGATAGAATAGTTTTTAAGCTGGATATGATAATACGATATCCGGCTTAAAGTCGTGTCTTAAATTATGTAAGAGTGCTTTTTTAGGCATTGCATTAGCAAAAAAGGGATACATTTGTCGGGAGAATGACAGGTGTATCCCTTTTTTTGAAATTTATCATAATTTTATTCAAGTTTTACGTCCACTTAAATATGAGATATTCAAATTTTACGACCAATGAGCAGAGATAAATATTCTAATAATACGTCCAGCGGTTATTTTTTTATTCTATTATTACATCTTACAACATAGTCAAAAAACCAGTAAAAATGGGAATCCCGTGAAAAAAATAATTTTACCTTCCCTCTAAACTAGTTTTGTATTTTTACTAACTTTCTTTTGAACTGAAAAACAAATAAAAAGAAGGTAAAATTTTGAAAACATATATCCATTAACTTATGAAAATATATACAGGAATTTCAAAAAAACTTATAAATGTTGCTTTTATAACAACAAAACGAAAAGGTAAACCATGTACACTAAATATGATTGGAGGTGTAAACAATGGTTGTAGATGATAGAGGAAACCCAGTTGGATATTCACAAGATGAAAGGGACGAGGCTCTTACGGTAAGTCTGTGTGCTGTTGCATCCAGCCTTGGATATAATCCGGTTCGATCGGGAGGTCACTATTCTTTAAAAGAAATGGATAGTGTTATCATTTATAATGACAAAACATGGAACAGGTGGAGTGGAAAAGGGAATATAACCGGAGGAACACAGATTGATTTTCTGATGGCTTTTGGTGGAATAGATACTCCACAACAAGCTATTAAGTGGCTGCTGGATTTCAAAGGGTCTCCAGCAGAATTAAATTATGTAAGTCATAATCCAATTATCCCGGATGAAAACCTGGAGCATCGTGATATGGTATTACCACCGAAAAACGATAATTTCAAGAGACTTTTTGCATATCTGATTCAGACCAGGGGATTATCATCGGACGTGGTTGCCGATTTTGTGCATCGCAAATTGATTTATGAGGATTCTGTACATCATAACATTGTTTATTGTGGTTATGATCCGGAAGGAAAAATTCGTTATGCAGGTATGCGTGGTACAGCAGATCTTTATGGCAAGAAATTTAAGATGGATGTTCCTGGAAATGATAAGAATTATGGAGTAAACATTGTTCGCAAAGAAAGTGTAGATCTTAAGGTTTTTGAATCAGTGATTGATTGTATGTCTTACATAGACATGTATAAGGATCATACTTCAAATATGCTTATTTTAGGGATGGTGGATGATCATCCGTTAGCAAGGTTTTTACAGGACTATAAACATATCAAACGAGTTTCGTTCTGCTTGGATAACGATAAAGCTGGACAGGGGGCAATTTATGATGGTAAAGCATTAGCAAGCGGAGAGTACAGACCAGGGCTGAAAGAAAAATATGAGAAGCTTGGGTATGAGGTAAATGTTGAAATTCCACCGGCTGGCAAAGATTTTAATGAAGCATTGCTTATTAAAAAAGGAAAAATTAAGGATGGTGGTTCTTTAGGCAAGCAATCAATGGATTCCAGAGGAAATTTTACTGCAAATAAAGATAATAAAACATATGTAGATGAATTTTATGAAAAGATGCTGAATATGTGTGGCTATACCAGACAGCGCATTCTTCCAGGCGAAGAAATGGCAACGGTGAAGTTCACAAATTCAGCTGGCCGGAAGTATTTATCGGATGGATATGGGGATTGCGCACAATGGCTTAAGGATGATCCGGATTTAACAACGGATCAGAAGAAGGCAGTTGATCAACTGGATAAAAATACAAGAAAGATTCATTTGCTGAAGAAAAATGGACAGATAACCGGTTTTTATATCGGGGACAATTCCAATGAAAAATTTACATTGGTTGAAAAAAATCAATTTAAATATACTGAAAAGAACATGTATCAACTTTATTACAATTTTGATGGGGTTCTTACAGCTCGTGAAATGGATAATTTAAAAACATTGTGTACATTGATAAATAGCCAAAATGCGCAGCTGTTTGACAGTATGAAAAAAGATCAACAGCAGGAGCCGGTTGTTTCGGAAGTTTCCATAAATTCGAAACCTGAAGAAAAAAGTGTGGAAAAGAATAAAGGAAATGAATCAATAAAAGTATCAATTGACATACCAGAAGAGTTTGTAAAAGATTTTAACACGAATAGATTTCAGGAATTCTTTGAGCGTGTTCTTTCAGATATGAATGGACAAGGTCTGTGTGGCAAATATGAAAGAGAAACAGCGGAAATGTTCTGCCAGGCATTCGCGAATGCCTCGGCAATTCAAAGTAATACAGAAGATTTGGAAAAAATGCAGCAACCAGTAGCAACTTATCGCAGAGGAGGACACAGATAGTGGCGGAAATCAATTTAGGAATATCAATTAGAGAAGATTTTATGGTAGTTGGATATTTGGAAAATTTGCTGGTGGTAATTGATGAAAATGGCAATTATTTTGCAACCGAAGAAGATTCTCATTTGTATGAAATTGGTACAGTATGTGATGCAGATATGAATTTGATTCCGGTGGAGCAGCTCCCAGAAGATCAATATGAAGCATTTAAAGAGGAATTTATGGAGGTGAGACAGTTATATGGCTTATAAAGTATCCGGAGAAAAAAAGGCAGAATGGAAAGAAAAAGCAATTGAAAACCAGAATGCTGCCAGAGAACTTATTTTGTCTGTGAGCAGATCTTATGTGGAAGATCCGGATAAAATAGCCGAGGTATTACAATTTGCTTCAAATTTTTATCAATATTCACTGCACAATATGCAGTTGATTTATGCGCAGAACCGTTTTGCAAGGTTTGTCCAGTCATTTGATGCGTGGAAAAAAATGGATGCACACGTTCAAAAGGGTGAAAAGGGAATGAAAATCTGGGTACCGGTGAAGGTAACGATATTGCATCTTTCAGACGGAAATAAAATTCCACTCTCTGATGCAACGGCGGAACAGAAAAAGGCATTTTATAACGGGCAGATTGAAGGTGAAAAAAGACTTCGTTTTAAGATTGGTACCGTATTTGATATTGGTCAGACAGATTTTCCAAAAGAAAGATATCCCGAAATTTATTCTATGGGCTATCGCTCTGAGGAGCATGCGCAGATTGCTAAGGGGCTGATTAAATTCAGCGAGTCGCAAGGATGTCCGGTAAGTACAAAGAATTTATCGAGTATCGCAGGTAAAGGGCTTTATGATCCGGTGAGTAATCGAATTGTACTGAACGAATTATTAGAAGATACACAAAAACTCAGCACCTTATCCCAAGAGATCGGACATATGTTGGAGCAGCACGGAACGCGGGATATCAGTACTGCACAAAAGGAATTTGAAGCAGACTGTATCTCTGTACTGATTCAATCCCACTATGGAATAGAACTTGCAGACAGCAGAAAAAGCCATTTGGCAGCTCATTATAAAAAATTTGAGCAGGAGATGTCCTCATTGGATGAAGATGGACGTATTAAAAAAACTGAGGACGTATTGGATGCATCTATGAAGATTTTCAGACAGTATGTGGAACAGATGGATTCTTATGTGAAAACTGAGATTGAAAAGCTTCCTGTAGCACTTACTTTGGATAATAAACCGATCCTCTCTTTTTCATATGAAGTAAATGAGTGTCAGGAATTTCCCTCTATGGGAAATACATACAACAATATTCCAACTGCGAAAGCAGCTTTGGAAAAGTATGAAAGTATTCCGGAAGATCGTAAGATGCTGATCGGTGGGGTAAACATAGTTGGAAAATCATCATCTGGAGATGAGGTGGAGATTATTCCCATTAGCAGCGGAAAATATATTGACCTCGATCCACTCCGTTGCTATCCGGTATTAAAGGCAAATTTACAGGCTGAAAAAATGGTCAAGGAATTTGTAGATGAAGCAAAAAAGTCTGGATTTCAAACATTTGGAAAATATGATTTTTCAAACACCGAAGCTGCCACTTTGGGTAACAGGAGAAGGCGAGCAATGTAAATTTATAAGACCCGGTATAAATCGGGTCTTTAATTTTATATAAGAGGTTGACAAAATGAATATAAAATGCTACAATATAATCAAGATAGAGGAAGTGTGAGGAGGCAGTGTATGGATAAGGAAATGAAAAAAATATTAAAATCAAGAAAAGCTGGTGATAAGGCTGAAAGAAGAGCTTATTGGAAAAATTTTTTTCGGTTAAATAAAGATGTGACTAGGTTACTAATCATCTTTTTGATTTTGCTTGCAATATTGGGTGGCAAGACCGGAATTAAAAGAACACAGCTGAAGAATAGTTTACTGGCCGGACTGGAAGTGCAGGATGAGGATACATTTGTAAAGAGCTTGAAAGGGAAAAAATCTGATATTAATGGAATGTCACAGTATGATAAGTATAAAATGGGATTGGATTATCATAACGGATCAGATTCTGATCATGATGGATTGTCAGATAAAGAAGAAATTGAAGTGTATGGCACTGATCCGCTTAAAAGCTCAACAGCAGGTGATCTGTATACAGATGGGTATAAAGTAGCCAATGATATGAATCCAGAAAAATCTTATAAAATGAATAAACAGACATTTCATAACAATAATTGTGAAGAGGTAGTATTATCTGCAGATGATGCGGTAAGTCTGAATGCTGTAGTAGAAGATGTTACGGACCGGTACTCTTTAACAGATTATGGAATTAAGAAAATATATAAGGGTTTTTGGATCAGTAATTATTCCGGAACGTTTAGTCTGGATCTGGATAAAATCTTTTCAGATAATGATATTTCAAAATCTGATATCAGCATTTGGATGTATAAGGGAGATTTTCTGGCATATGGTTTGTCAGATCTGGAAAAGTGCAAATATAAAATGGATGGGAATCTGGCAGTAATAGAGGATAAGCTTTCTGCAGATGCATCTTATTATATTTATGTAACAGAGAAGAAGAACATTTTAAATTCCATATTTACATCAGCTTCACATAAGACACAGCTTAACAGTTCTAAGGATGACCAGGCAATCTTCCTGTTAAAGGAATCGCCTATTCTGCACTCTTTGGGACTTACAAAAGTGGATGTGTATTATCCAGATCAGAATAACGATGAAGCAAATATTAAAATGGAGCAACGTGCCATTAAATTGTACAATTTGAAAGAGGATACAGATGAAATCAATTTTATTCCTTTATCTGTAGACAAAATTCAGAAGAAATACCAGAAATTACGCGATACGATGCCAAAGTTGGAAACAAAGGATGGTTTAGTATATAATAAAGATGGTCAGGGTAATTTGCTCCTTGCCTTATACGGATATCAGTGTATCGATGATGGGATTACGGTTGACGCAGGTGGCAATGGTAAAAACAGCAAGGATTCCGAAAAAGTTATGTATAAAAATCACCATACTAAATTTGACCCATATGTTGATGAACTCCCTTTCCAGAATTTTGCATCACAGTATGGGCATAACGGAAATTGCGCAGGGATAGCCCGTTTAACTTCTTATCTGTTTAATACCGGTTCATATCCGAAAAATGGCAGCTATGATGATATTAAATGGAATCTTGGTACAGATAAACATAATGCAACATTGATGGATCCCGGATTAAGCGACTATAAAACAAATTCGTTTGTTGATGATCATTCTTCAGCTTTTGGTAATTATGTCAGTACAGATAAATTAACATCTGGGGAGAAGGAATTTGTAAAAATGATCGGAGCCGGTTACCAGGAAGATAATGATAGACTTCCTTATTTGAATGAGTATATGATATCGAATGGTTGGAACCCTGATTGGAGCGTTGCGGAACATATGATGGACTATCTGAATAAAGGAAAGATTCTTAATGTTGGATTGTATCTCAAAAATGGATCAGGACATACAATTACAGTATATGATTACTATTACAATTATGCTGGAGAACTTATTTTCAGAGTATACGATTCTAACATTCCACAGAATCATATGGATGATGTGGAGCTGAACTGTGATGGAGCTTGCTACCTTCAGTGTAAGAAAGTTCTTAGAAGCGATGGAACATATGGAATGGATTATTTGTATTATCCTATTTCTGGAGAAACAGGATATCTTGCATCTACCAGTGCCAATCTTATGTCCAAGAGTGCTATAATGGTATATGATGAAAATCTGAACATTTTGAATTAGAATATAGAGATTAATCTGAAAAATAAGTAGAATATTTCTTTATGGTTATATTTAAATTGAAAAGAAGGATTAGATATGTTTGTTCAGTTCATGGAAAATAAATATGTTAAATATTCGTTTATTGACAACGGAATCTTATTGACTACAGATGAAATAAAAAAGGATGGATTTCGAGAAATATGGAGACAACAAAGCAACGATCATTCCATACAAATACTGTGTCATAATGAAAACTTAAATAAATTTCAGGCATATGATCGATTCCGTTGGATGAACGAACCCGTTTATAATGCAATCATAGGTGAATATCAATACAAGAAAGATTTATGGACGCCGATAATTTTGCATTATTCAGATTGTAACGAAAAGCCTTACATTTTTCAAACGACTAACCGGAGAAAATTAACAAAATTATTAAGGAAAGCCGAGAATAAAAGATAGATTTGTAGGAACGAAGAAAGAGATTAGTTCAGGCTGCACGAAGCAAATTTAAAGATTCAGGATTAAGGATGTGATAAGTATGAAAGCGTTTGAATTGACAAGAAAGAAAAAATTGGAAGAATTGTCATCAGATCAGCGACAGTTCACGGCAAAAATGATTGTGCGAGAAGTACAAAAAATTGCGAAAGAACATAATATTAGTGAGAAAGAGGCTTACTGGGGGTACACGCACGGTTTGTACGGAGCTGATCGAGATGTGGAGGAATAGCAATGGGGATAAAAAATAAAACGTTAATTGATATGATAAGAAGAAATAACAACTACTTTGAAGATTATATAACAAGGAGCGTTTACCATTCCAATGCGATTGAGGGAAGTACCTTGTCGTATTATGAGACGTATCAAGTTATTTTTAATTGTTCATCGGATGAAATACTTAGCAATATAAAACCAAGAGAGTTATACGAAGCAATCAATTTAAAATATGCGATGGATTATATTTTTGATCATTTGGAAGAAGATATAACGGCTTCTTATCTGATCAACATTGGTCGTATCATCAATAAAAACATAAATGAGATTAGTTCATTTAGAACTTCTCCGGTGTTTATTTTGGGGGCAGAACATATTCCGCCAGACGCTTCTGATATTCCGCGATTGATTAATGAACTAATATATACTTCCTTTAAATCGGAGGATTTTCTGTATGACTTAGCCGATTTTCATATTCGATATGAAAGAATCCATCCATTTGGAGATGGAAATGGTCGTTCAGGACGTGTTCTTATGAATAAAATTGCTATGTCAGAAGGATATGCACCTTTCGTTATTCCAAAAGAAGAACGAACACAATATATGAATCTTTTGGCTGATTGCAATACGGATGGGTTAAAGCAAATGATTCAGAAATTGATGCAGGTTGAGATAGAACGTATGAAACAGTTTGATATTCATTTTGAAAAGACTATGCGTTCTTCTGGATTAATGGAAAAACCAGATAACTCATTGCATCAAATTGACACAAAAGAACCTGAGCTGATACAATTGGCTCCTATGAATAAGAAAAGAGGAAGATAGTAAAATGTTTTCCCAGAAACCTATTATTATAGAATATGATTTTGATACTTCGAGCGTATGGGATGAAAATATGTATCTTAATGCCATGTATTCAGAAAACGGAAAATTCAACAGTTTTCGATGTCCGAATAAAAATTGTGGGCTGGCCGTTAAGGTTGGATTTCCGAAATGCCCATTTTGTAATACACGACTCAAATGGAAGTATCCATTCAAAAAGATGGAATTGTAGTTTGCGCCAAATTGGCGCAAACAGATACCAATATGAACTATTAAATAAACGTAATGCTATAAGAGCTGCCTAAATGATGTTAATCAGAGAGGGCAGCTCTTATTAGTTTGAATAGAAAGATTGCGCCAATTTGGCACAGATTATCCTAACTCCCGCGTATTATAATAAGCTGCTTCTGCTTCAATCCTTTCTTTAAACACATCTATACCAACTAACAACTTGAATAGGATATCCGGATATTCGCTGCGCCAACAAGTTATAGATATATCATGAAGAGATTGGGTTTGAAGTAGCGAAAGGTTGGATTGAGAAGTGTTTACTGGAAGAATATCATATTTCCCATATTCGTCTTGAATAATTCCAAAAACGGTTACCCCTTCCGTTTCTATTTCCATTGTCATTTTAGTTTCCATTTGTGTTCCTCCTTAATTGTGATTTGTGATTATTAAATGGTGTTATATAAAGGATGAAGGAAAGTATGGAAAATGTAGTTTTCTATATAGAAAATTGCAAATAGCTTTTCGGGGTGTTAGGGGTATCCCCTTGCTGCACATCCGCCTGGCGGTGTGGGTGCATAAATCTCCGATTGGAGCGTAGCGGAGAGAGTGTGCATTTATGCGTATCCTGTTACATGAAAATAGGGGTGTTTTTATATGTACATTTTTGAGAAAAGGACATTGTGTCTTTTTTGCGCCAAATTGGCGCAAAGTTTATTAAATGCAACTTAATGGGCAAATAGTGGTTTTTTCTATAACAATTTTTAATGATGTTTTGGGTATGCTTATTATGGTCCTGACTGGAGGTGAGAATATGGAATTGTCAGAAATAATTGAAATGCTACAACAGGAATATCCTGAAAAAATCGTAGTTGATCTGACAGAATATGAAAATGAAGATCATCAGACCTATAAATTTTTATATGAGCAATTAGATGTGACGCATACACAGAAAATGAATGAATTTGGACTTGTGATTTCTGATATGCAACAATTTACGAAGGAAAATGCTGAGCTGGAAGAACAAAACAGGACATTGAAGGAACAGCTTGATAAAATGAATTCTTCCGTGTGGCAGTTATTGGATCAGTTTAAAAATCAGGTGAATAGAGAAATTGTTGTATCTGATGTTACAACGAGCAGAAAATTTGATCAGAAAATTGATGCAAAATCATTTATGCAAACAATATCTACAACTCCTGGAATCTATGGGGGAAAAAGACCATCGTGGTACACACCTTTGAAGAGACAGTTATCCAGGGAAAATATGAAACAGAAAAATGTAAGTAATACGATTGGTACATTGAAAAATAAATTATTGTTTTGGAAGAATATGAAAACACAGTCACCTGATAAGGCAGCTACAGAATATGACAATAAACGCAGGGATAATATTTTGAAATTGTTACAGGAAGAGTGTTCCAACGAAGAAAAGTATCTGAAGTATTTCCTTTTAACACCGGGATTAGATCGAGAATATTTAAAAACATTACAAGGGGCTGCTCAAATCAATGTTGATGCAAATCTTGTTATTGCTCTTTTGGAGCAGCCCAATGATTCGTATAATAGAGAAATTATTGAACTATATGTTTCAGAAATTCATAAGGGTACGGAATATGATCTGAAGCAAGAACTTGCGGAAGAATTGATTCGGGGGGAGTGGTGCATAAATGCAAAAGTTGAAGGAAAAGAAACTGTGTTTCAACTTGTCCCAATAGATGAATTAAATGCAGTAAAAGAAATACTTTGTAAAATTTCAGATTATATTGATTCAGAAGCGAACGGAGAAGTTTGCGCCAATTTGGCGCAAACTTCTCCGAATACCAATAAAACAGATTTCGTTCCAGAGAATATGTTCCCCGAAGAGGAATTTCCGGAATCTGTAAAAATTGAATTTGACGATAGTATGCTTGATGATATTTGATTTGCGCCAATTTGGCGCAAATCAAGAAAAGAGGTTTTATGGAAAGATTTTCAATTACAATGAATAGCACGGATATAGACTTGTTTGAACGCTATAGATCTGAACTTGGACTTACAAAATCTGCTTTTATCCGATATTTGATTGCAGAACACGAAAATGGAGTCCCAGATTTTCTCGCTTTCAAAGAGGTTATTAAGCAAATGGCAGAATTAAATACATATATGAAAGAATTTATTATAAATGAAAATTTTGAGACAAATGATAAATTGCTGCTATTTGAAAAAATTAATGCGTTAATGGGTGTATTGAAAAGTGCGATCGATGATTGCGCCAAATTGGCGCAATCATCGAAAACAGATAGGAACAAAAAATGAGCAGTGGAATTGTTGTAAAAGTCTGGAATATTAAAGGTCAATCAATTGCAAAAGGAACAAAAGAACAATTGGCAGATAGTGTTGGTTATATTCTTAATGACGAAAAAACAGTTGTACATACAGAATTGAATTCGCTGGATCAGTTAACTAGGGAGTGCAAATATGTTGAAAATGATTTGAAAACATTTGATGGCGCATATGTTGGTGGACATAATGTGACTTCGACAAATGTAGCACTTGCAGTTAACGAAATGATGAATGTCAAAAAGTTTTTTGATAAGCAGGATGGTAGAGCTGCTTTACATATGCTAATATCTTTGCCGGAAGAGGAGTCTGATTCTGTAAATGACTCAAAACTTATGCAGTTGTGCAGCGATGTATTAAAAGATATATTTCCTAATAATCAGGCAGTATTTGCAGTACATACAAACACTGATAATCTGCATGTGCATGTGATTGTAAATTCGGTTGGACTGAATGGCCGCAAAATACATCAAGATAGTAATTTTGTAAGTAAGGTATTACAGCCATGTATAAATAAATATGCTAAATGGTATAATTTTACTCCAAACAGCAAATGGGAGAAAAAAGAAAAGGTTTCTTCTTATAAATATCCGCAGTTAAAAGCTGTATTGAGAAACGCAATAGATGTTGCAATCGAAAATGCGGATTCTTTTGATGATTTTGTGCAAAATTTAAATGAGCAGGGGATTGATACTAGAATTGGAAAACATATATCTTTATGCATTCCAGGTCAAAGGAAAGCCATACGTACTCATAATCTTGGAAGTAATTATACAAGAGATGCTATTATTGAAAAAATAATAACAAAGAGAGAAAAGTTCGTTTTGACAGATGTAGGTAATTATACTCACAGTGGTCCAGAAAATATTTTTACACCTACTGTTGTTAAAATGAAGAAATATAAAGATATGACGGATGCTGAGAAGAAACAAATTATCCGTGAACTTAAATTAGGAAAGAATCCCTGGCGTGAGAATCGTAACATGAGTTGGCAATTAAATAAAATAGCTGATGATCTCAATTCATTTGAAAGAGTTCAGGGATATGTAGAATTATATTCAGATGATGGCTCAATACAGGGAGCTCTCGATGCAATACTTGATGCAAAGAAACGTGTTGCGCATGACAAAAATATGATTGCTTATGCAATGAGAAAGTATCATCCGATTCTAAAAATATACGAAGAAATGAAAAGACTGGAGCGAAAATCATATTTATATGAGTACCAAAATGTTGCTGAATACAGAGGAGAGTTTGAACGATATCGGGAACTGACAAGAAGATTGAAAAACAATTATGGAAAAGAAATTTTTGAAGTGGCTGACTTTATGAATGAGTGCACAGAAAGAACTTTATATGCTCGTGCACAGCTCAATGAGTTATCCCAACAGTATCGGGAATTGAAAAAATATGGATTGGAAAGGGGAATGTTTATTGATGACCGGGATAATTTTCAGAATGTAATTGGATACGAATGGAAAGCAGATCATTCAGTAGCAATAGAGATGAATTCTTTTTATGTAGCTGCCATAAATTCGGATGTGGTTCTTAAGGTTACAAAATCTGTGGGACAGGATTCAGATGGAAAAAATTATCAGGCATATAGTATTGCAGTAATAGATACGAAAGGAAATATTATTGATGAGATAAATAATCATAAAGATAAAGAACATTTTTATGATTCGATGAAAAAGTTCCAGAAAAGATACGGATTAACAGCATGTAAAAAATTTGACCAATACTATGTTGCTAGAGAATATTCGAAGCAAACAGTGGATTTAGAGGAAACACAGTCAAGAACCATAGGGACTGATTTAAAAAATATGGAAGAAAAGTATCCGGATTTAAATACAAAGGTAAGTTTTCCTCAAGCTGTTAATCATGTATATGAGGATCGACCGTTATGTGTTATTGCAGATGCAAAGACTCCATCCTATATTGCATTGTCTTCGATAAAAGACGATCAGCTAGAAATTGAAGTTATTAACAAATTTGGACAGTATCAGGAAAAAATTTTAGTTCCTCTTGTGAAAAATAAGGATTCCTATGGATATTTTCATATTGTTGACCTGCAAAAAAAATATGGATTTTCAGATCAGGTTTATGAATTTGAAACTGTTGAATCTGCAAAAAAATATATAACAGATACATTGTGGACAAAATCAAATGTACAAAAGAAGGGATTATAAGATGAATTTATTGAATTACAAACCTCATAATGATTTAAAAATTTTAAAATCAGATTATGAAAATGTTTTTTTGCAACCTGAGATATATCATGTTTCATCCCTATATTCACATAGTCAGATAAGAAATGACTTTATTAATTTAAGAACGAATATTGTTGATTTGAACCCAGCAATGATTACAAAATGCATCCAAGGTACTGAGCAGGACTTTGTTATGCTTATGAATAAAGCAAAAGAGTTTTTGAAAAATAATCACAATTGTGGGGATGCAGCACAAACAATACTATTGGATCTCTTTCAGGAATGTGTCTTTGGCTATTACATTTTAACACCATTAATTAAAGCAGCGGATGTTTCGGATATTAAGATATATAAGTGGAATCAGATCACTTGCAAGGCAAATGGCAAACGTTATGTTACGGATCTCTCTTTTGAGAGTGAGGAAGATTTTAATAACTGGTTTGATAGAATAATGCGTATTCATCGTTTGACGATGAATGAGGAATCATCGTTGCAGCATTGCACAGATCGGAAGGGTGTGGATGATTTTTATCTGAGAATTGATGTCGAACTGAAACACATTGTATCCACGGAAACGCATAACATTCATATACGAAAAATGCCCAAACATAAATATACATGGGATTATCTCAAAAAAGCAGGGATGCTTGATGATGAAATGATCTTGTATTTGAAAGATCGTGTTGTATCAGGATATGGTTTTTTGATTTCTGGCAGAGGAGGATCGGGAAAGTCGACATTGTTAAATAATATGATTGATTTAATTCCATTTTATGAATCGGTCCTTGTATCACAAGAATCGGACGAGCTTTATTCTAATGTGCATCCTCAAATTCAGTTTGAACATACCATGGAAATTAAACGTCCAAATGAAAAAATCGAATATACATTAGAAGATGAACTTAGACTTGGTTTGTTACAGGATATTGACAATTTTGTAATTGGAGAGATTAAGGGAGGAGAAGCTCTAAATTGTTTTACCACAGCCATGAGTACAGGTGCTAGATTCTTTGGAACGATACATAGCAATTCAGCTGCTGGATCTGTGATACGTCTTGCACAGTGTGCAAGATATGTATCAGATTATTCTATGGAAACATTGGAGGAAATGCTTACAGCAACACCGTTTACACTGATACATATGAGTAATTTCAGCATTGATGAAATATTGGAAATTGATGGGTGGAATACATCAATGCAACGATTGGAATACTTAAAAGTTTATAATAAAAAAGATCATCTTAAACCGTGTGCATAATAAAAATGAGATATTTGCGCCAATTTGGCGCAAATGGGAAGGACTATCTTATGAATGAAGAAAAAATGAAGCGAAAACAGGAAGAACGTAAAATTAGGGAAATCAATAATTCCTTAAAATATCTTTCAAGTCCAGTGCAAAAAGAAATAGGTATTCTGGCAGTACAGGAACAGGATAATGTTTTTTTGTGTGAGGATAAAATGTATAAAAAGGTATATACTGTTCGTCCGGCAGTATTGAAAAATAAAAAAAATGAATTGATCAAGGCATTATGTAATGGATTCCACAATAGAATACGCTTCACCCAGATTTTGAAAAATAATGGGGATAAATTAGGTAACTATATGTTTATGACGGTGAACTTTGAGGCAGAAACATATTATGAAGCAAGAAAAAAGATTATAGAATTTGAAAACAAACTCCGGATGGAAATTACTTCGATCTTGAATATTGATATACAGACCTGTACATTAGATAGTTTACTTAGTTATATTATTTGGAACTATTCCGGGAGAATGCAACAAATAGATACAGGTCAATTATTTACTTCAAAAACAGGGCTACATTTTTTTGATACCTGTAAAGATAGAGGAATAGGAAGATTTTCGGTTGATGGAAATTATGGAATTGTGTGTATTGGAAAAGCTTATCCTGATGATATGTCGGATGTAACAACAATGTTTGCTAAGCAAAAGGCAACTTATCAGATATGTGTTGATTTTCAAAGTTATTGTCCGGATGATAAGGAAATTTATCAAATAGCCTTAAAGCGCAGATATTGTAACGAAAAATCTGAATTGGATCAAGAAAAAGTTATAAACATGAGTTATTTCCTTATAGCTGTTAGAAATGATTCCGAACAGATGGAAGATCTCGCAGACTATATTTTTGATTATTATGATCGTAAGAACGTATTGATTATGCCAGGAGTGGATCGTGCTAGGGAAATTTTTCTAAGTACAAGTTCACTTGGAATAAGAGATTTCCATTCCATGCAGAATGTAGACACTCAAACTATTGGCAGGCTTTTTATGTAGGGGGAAAGAATATGGCATTTTTAATGACAAAGTATGGAAAAACAAAACAGTATGATGAGCCTTTATATATTAATCCACAATCAACAGAAGAATTATTTCCGGTAAAAGCAATTGATGAATCCGGAATTTTTGTTCTTAACAATGGAAAATATTCTAAATTATTTAAACTGTCTGACATTAACTTCGCAGGGGTAACAGATCTGGAACAGAAAACAATAATTATCAATTTCAGTAAGGTACTCAATAGTATTAACTGCCGTTTTTCATATACTGTAGCGGATGAATATGTAGATGAGAGTGCATTTAGTAAGCGTATCTTATATAAAAAGCGTGGGGATGATATGGATATGCTTTGCGATGCTTTTAATGAAGTGATTAACGAAAAAGTCACAGATGCAAAGCAGGGATTATATCAAACGATATATCTGACTCTAACTGTAGAAGCAAAAAATATCCGTGAAGCAAAAAATGCGTTGTCTAGCGTAGAAGCAACTTTAAGCAGTACATTGATTCAGATTGGAATCAATGGAATGGCTGGATCGTCATTAGAGCCAGTGTCTTTAAATGAGAGAATGCAGATCTGGTATAATTTTACACATACGGGACTTCATACAAATTATAAGTTTGATTGGAGAAACTGTATGAAACAAAATAAAGACTGGATTGACATTGTCAGTCCGGAATCGTTAGTTTTTTATAATGACTATTTTGTCCTTAATGGTAATCGTTATGGGCGTGTAATGTATATTTCAAAACATGCACAGTCGTTAGAATCGGATACATTGGCTGAACTTGCTAAGATAAACTCTACTAATTATGTCACAGTAAACTCAGAATTATTAGATCTATCCGGATATAAACAGGAAATTATTCGAAAGCATTCATCTGTTGGTCTACAAATTGAAAGAGAAAAAAAAAGAAATAGGGATAATAATGATTTTCTTGCGGATGCAAGTGATAAATTATTAACAGAAAAGGATTCTTTGATCCAACTTTCTAAGCAGGTAGAAACAGGTGATGATCATTTCTTTAATACAACGGTGATGATTGCATTTTTAGCAAAAAATTATGAGGAAATGATAGATATTACAGAGCAGATTGAGGCAATTGGAAGTATAAAGTCTTTTGAGGTAAAAAAATGTTTTGATAAACAAAGAGAAGGTTTAAATTCAACATTTATGTTTGGTGTGCAGGAATTTAAAAGAATGGCTAATTTTTCTGCACCATGTCAGGCGATGTATATGCCATTTAAGACACAGGAATTAAATGATCCGGATGGTACATACTATGGAATTAATAAACTGAGTCAGAATCCGATCATTGCGAACCGAAAACTTTTAGACAGTTATCATGGCTTGATTTTAGGCAAGACCAGAAGCGGAAAATCTGTTTTTTCTAAATGCGAAATTATTAGTAATAGATGTTTACACCCTGAAGACCAGATACTCATCATTGATCCACAAAATGAGTATAAAGGGATTGCATATGCTCCTGGTGTAAATGGTGTTGTTGTATCATTTGACACACAAAAGGAAATATATGTAAATCCAATGGATGTAAATTTTGAAGATGTTGATTATGCTACTCTTCAGGAAATCATTTCAGAAAAGACAGACTTTATACTTACGTTATTATCCAGCTGCATGAGAAGAGATATTGATGCGGAGGAAATGGGGGTTTTGAATAGGGTAATAGAACAGGTATACTCTGAAAACTATGCTATGCGGAAGAAAATAAATGGAGAAACAGAACTGGTTACAGAATTTAGTGTACCATCATACATGAAAAGGCCTGAAACAATTCTTCCGATTGCCTCTGATCTAACATCGGATGAGCAGGAGAGAAAATATAGTCCGACTTTACAGGATGTGTATCAGAAATTAAAAGATATGGATAAGGATGTTACTGCTCAAAAGCTGGCAGCTCATATGCAGATTTTTGTAAACGGATCTTTGAATCTTTTCAATCACCGTACAAATATTGATCTTAACCGAAAATTCATTGTTTTTGATCTTAGTGGTATTAAAGAAAATCTACGTGTAACGTGTATGCTTGTTATGCTTGAAATCGTTCGGTCGAAAATTGTACAGAATTTTAAACAAAATAATTGGACAAATGTATACATAGATGAATTTCATGAACTGCTTGGAATTCAAGCAGTTGCAGATTATGTAATTAAATTGTGGAAAGAAGTTGGTAAGTTACATGGTTCTATGACCGGAATCACCCAAAATATGACGGATTTATTGAATAAGTCTCCAAATTCTGATAAATTGGCTGCCATTTTAAGTAATACAGAATATTTTGCTATGTTAAATCAGTCTACAATTGACCGACAAAAACTTGCAGAGTTTCTACCTGCTATTAGTCCGGCTATGTTTAATTTTGTTGAGGGGGCGCCGAAAGGCACTGGGCTTTTAAAGATGGGTTCGGTTACTGTTCCGTTTGATATGCGTATGAGTGATAAATGTGATTTATATAAATATGTAAATACAGATGGATATAATCAGGATTCTGCTATTTAAATTTGTTTGCGCCAAATTGGCGCAAATCTCTGGAGGTGAATATGAATGTCAACTTTTTCTGATGATAAAGCGTTTGACAAATTTAAAAATGAAACAGAAGCCTTTTCTTCCTCAAAAAAAGCAGATAATACCAGGAACCGATCTCAGGATCATGCTTTTAAAGGAAAGACACCTGAGATTGTAAATCAATATGGTTACAATATAGTTAATCCTAAAGACAACAGGACCGAACAGAAAAAATATGATAAGCAAAATCTAGAACCAAATGATACAGAAAATAATAGTTATGTGAGCAATAAAAAGGAAGCGAAAACACCTCATTTACATAATGCGCCTCTATTACAGACGCATACAAAATATACACAAAGGGATTCTTCACTTCAAAAAGATGAATTTATACATTTTGATTTTGAAGATAAATCAGAGAAGTATGTATTTCGGGATGAGACTCCGTTTGCGCATGGTAAAACTGCCAAAAAAACATATACAACGGATGCTGGTGGCGGTGCAAAGATAGCAGCATCTTTTGATAAAAAGGGACAAGTTAAAAGCAAAATCACATTGAACAAGGGTGGAGAGCGAACTGACACAAAAGGTTTTATAAATAAACTTGTTCTATTTGGTGATAAGGCAGAAAATGCACATGATTATTTTAAGTCAGATGAAAATGAAGCCCTGGCATCTTTCGCGGATGAAAAGGCTGAAACTATTTTTTTACATAACGCCAAAGATCATTTAAGAACATCTTATCGCTATAAAGACATCCGTAAGGAAACCAAAAAAGATATCAAACAATTAAAAAAAGAATTACAGGAAGAAAAAAAAGAGGAGACAGATAAGAAAAAGGAGAAAGCTGAAGCTAGTAGAAATGTTGAAGATTATTTTAAGCAGACAAACGGACAGTTTTCAGATGACCGGCATCCATTTGTTGTGCCGATTGAACAAAAATTTGGAGAACGAGGGCTAAGATCCAGAGAGGAAATTCTATTTATATCAAAGGCTGAAGAAAATGGGCAAACGGTTCCTGCAATGGAGAAAAACAAACAACATCAGCCACAATCCCAATCGAAGTTTGAGCCTGATAATCCAATGACTAGACAGGAAAAACTTGAACAGAGCAGATCACAGTATAAAGCAGCAAAAAAGGGCGAAAGAAAAGAAGTAAAGAAAGCTGCAACCAGAACAGCTGTTGCGAAAATGCTCGAAAGCAAAAAAGATCTTCAGAATCAGATCGGCGATTTATCGGGGCAGACATCGGGTGATCTTCTGAAAGATGGAAGTGCAGGTTTACTTACAACATTCATTAATACATTCAAGCAGTCAGCAACACATATAGCAAAAAAAATAGGGTTATCGATGTTAAAGGTTCTCAGTTCGCTTCTTACACCGTTACTTATTCCTATTTGTTTCGTTTTTTTGATTATTACGATTACAATGTCTACGTTTGCTGCTGTTGGTGGTCTTTTAGGATCAGATGGTGGTGATGAAACTTATGATAATGTTGATGTGACAGGTGACGGTTATGTATACAGCAATCTGACGGATGATCAAATAGAAGATATTATGCAGGCATTGTATGATAATTATGATGATTTCAACTCAGATCAGGAGCAGGTGTTACGCTATGCTTTAACAAAAGTAGGATGTGCCTATGATCAGGAATACCATGGTAATTGCAACGTGAATATTTTTGATTGTTCTTCATTGGCATATCGGTCATATCGAAGTATTGGTGTAAATATATCGAATAATGGGGCATATTCTGCTGCTGAAGAATGCCATGCAATGATGAACGCAGGTAAGACGGTAACTGGAGATTTGAAACCAGGGGATCTGATTTTTTATGGGAATTCTAATAATGGTAGATATATGGGAATTTATCACGTCGCTATATATGTAGGCAGAGTAAACGGGGTTGATAAAATGGTAGAAGCGCGTGGAACGAAATGGGGGGTTGTATATGGGGATGTGAGAACATCAAATATAGTAAATATCAGTAGACCTTTGTAGTGGGGACAGCTCACTATAAAAGATTAGGGTTGCAATATTCTTTAATGATAGGTATAATATATTTAACAAGACAGCCGATAAGATAGCTCAAACCTATCCGCTTCGGTGAATTAAGTTAACTGAAATAGTCGCCTTATCTTTACCAGAGAGCAGGGCGGCTATTTTCTATCTTTGCCATTTCTGGCTAATGTGATAATAGCACATATCATAATCACAAAGGTGAATAAATCACTGTATGTAACCATGTTACCATCCCCTTCCACAAGACTAGAAGCGGATGATATGGCCGCCCTACCGGCCGCCTTGGTAAGTATATTAATAAAGTACATAAGAAATTATATCAAATTATGTATGAAATCGCAATTCTTGTTCCTATATTGTCTGTATATATGTAGACATCCCCTTTTCCCTCTAAATGTTGATTAAATGCAATATTTCATGTAAATTGTGTCTTTTTTCAAAACAAAACCATATTTCATTCTTGCTAAAATTATTTGTATCAAATTTAGGAGGTAGATTTATGGCAGATGAAATAGCACAGGTATTAGCTATGGAAGTGGATGGTGTCAAGCTGGTATTCAAAGCAACTTTAGAGGTTGCGGAGTTTTTAGCCAGGGCATTGCGGTCACTGATTCGTTCGAGTCAGAAAAAAATGGCAGAAAGAAAGGAGAAGAAAGCAGATAATGATCTGCACAGTGCCGGCGAAAAATCAATTGGCGATATTTTCAAATTGAGCGAAGGAAATCCTCCACAGGCACTTGACATCCGAGAGGTGGACTTTGATGCAGTTATAAATATAGCAGAACAAAAGGGCTTGCATTATGCACGACCTATTGATTTTACACCTAACGATGGATTGACACCTATTATGATTCCAGCACAGGAGGCCATTGTATGGTCACAGATTTACAAAGCGGTGTCTGGCAAGCGATTGGAGGAGGACCGAAAAATTGTATCCGGATATGATAAACATATCCAGGAGGAAATGGAAAAACTTCTCAATTGTAAAAGCGATGAAGAACGTGAGCAGATGGAAACAAAGATCGAGAATCTGCAACAGGCAAAAAGCGAAGCATCAAAATGGGTGGATTATGGTGAAGATGTAGCAAGTAAAGATGATACCACAATGACAATTCAGAATTATATCAGGCAGTCAGAGGGGACTGACTTTGAAAAGAGTCCGGAGATTGCTACAGCTGAATATGAAAAGGGAGTGGAAATTGGGGCAAAGATTAGTGCAAAGGAGAGTTTGCAGCCGATCCGCGACAAGAACTATATTCCGAAAAGTAACTATATGTTTTATGTACCAGATACAGGAGCAATAATTACCCGAAGCTTTGGAATCGATCAGGATACAGGAGTTGCATATAGTAAATATGCACTTAAAACTCAGAATGGTGAGGTTTACAGATGTTCAGATAAAGATATGACAAAAGACAAGTGGAATCGGTTAGAACTTCCGAAGCTGATGGATAAAGCAGGAGTACTGGAGAAAACCGAGTGTAGGGCATTTAATACAGAAGAAAAACTGAATGCTTACCTGGAGTACCATGGAAAAATTAAGTCACCGGTGCAGGAAAATGTTGAAAAACAGTTACGGGATGGAAAAGAGGTTTTTCAATCGGCAGAAGCTGAACGCGAAGTTATGAATGTTGTTTCTGAACAAAACAAAGGTTTTGCTTCTGCAACCGTTAGAAATGAGGATGTAGAACTTATATGTGATCCAAAGATGCTTACACGTGAAAATGGACGGTTATGTATGCGTCTTTCTGATGATGAAAGTATTACATTTGCTAAAATTTCCGGTGAGGGAATGACAAATAACGGAATGGCTAAGTTTTGTATTAACAATGATTCTGATGTTACGTTTGTGAAAAGGACAGACAGAGCAATTACACAGATCAGTATTACAACAAAGGAGGCTCAGCAGAAGATCGAGGAAGTTCTTGGAGAGAGATCTGGAATCACAAAAGATAATTCCATTACACATAACAGATCAGCGGGGCGGAGATAGTCTATGGAAAATATGGTAATAAATGAGCAGGATACTCCAAAACAAAAACTTGTTCGTTATGTCATTGGATTTGTTGTAGTGTTTTACGCAGCTATGCTATTTGGTGCAGCCTGGGTTCCGGAATGTTCTCTTTCGGAATGGTTTGATAATTTTTATACTTTTGTGTTTGAACAGCATCATCTCATAGTTGGGTTCACACGGGAAACTCCAATGGTAATTTTTCTGTTTGAGTTTGTATGGACACTTGCGTATCTGGTAGATATTACAAAATTCAAACATCCATTTTCAGGGCGTGAGTATGGAGACGCAAAGTGGGGAACTGCAGCTGACTTTACAAAAAAGTTTGGCAATCATGAACAAAAATATATGGTAAAGATTAATTTTGGTGATCTTCCAGAACCCGCAGAACCGGTTTATGTGAATACACATAATTATTGGTTAGGTGAAGGTGTTTATTTGAATATAGATAATAAATTGACATCTAATCTAAACATTGAGGTTGTTGGACCACCAGGTACTGGTAAATCATTTCGAGTTGTTAAGGCAATTTTATCACAATTAGCGGGAAGTTTTGTTGTTACAGATCCAAAAGGAGAATTATCGCAACAGACTGGGCAGTTTATGGAAGATAACGGTTATGGAGTGTTTGTGATTGATTGCGAATCGGAAGCAGGAATGACAAACAGCCATCATTTTAATCCATTTGATTATATTGAAACGGAATCGGATATTTTAAGTTTATGTGAAATTTTGTTCAAGGCAACGAAAAATAAAGATGCATCAACCGGTGAACAGTTTTTCGAGGATATGGCGCAAGTGTTGTTGACTGCTATCTTTTATTTGATGCATTACACATATCCGAGATCAAAAAAGAACTGGAAAAATTTTGTAGAGCTTCTAAATTGTGATACTGTTCGGACCAATCCCCAGACAGGCGCAATTGACATATCCGATCCGGATTGCCTGATGCAGCGTTTTATCCGAGCAAATAATAAATGGAAAGAAGATCACGATGGAAAAGAATTGAAGGGATTCCGGGATGTTGAAAAAATTTATACAAATGCCCAGGAAACAGCATCATCTATCGTTTCGTCGCTGGATGCACATTGTAAATTTATGAAATTGGATTGTGTAGTAGATCTGCTTTCAAATGATGATTTGAATTTTGTCGAGACATTTGGACGTGGACGATCTACAAAGAGATCACCTACAGGAAAATATATACTTTACATGCTGACATCTGAAAATACCAGACATTTTGACTGGATTCCATCTATGATCTATGCGTTATTCATAGATAAGATTTATTCATTAACAAAAAATGATCCTTCATTGCATCAGACGTTACCGAATCATTTGACTCTTTTGATGGATGAATTTGCAAACGTAACACTTCCAGATTCTTTTGTGGGATTAACTTCTACGATGAGATCGAGAGGTATCAGTGTTGTAATTATTGTGCAGAATTTATTGCAATATAAAGATAAGTTTCCGCAAAATGATCAGGACAAAAATTTAAGAGCTAATATGTCAACAACAATTATTCTTGGTGGTCCAGATGAGGATAGCTGTAAAACTTTGTCCGAAGAATTTGGTAAGCATACTATACATAAGCAGACAACAGGGTTGACCAGAGGGGGACAGGGAAGTTCATCTGAAAATGAAGATGTGATGGAACATTATTTGTTTCCCGCACAGGATATCTATGGCATGGCGAAAGATGGGCCATGTGCAATCAACGTAAAAGGTGCGGATCCTCTTTGGGTTAACAAGGTGCAACTTCAGAATAGCGTTTTATGTCCTCTTTTAACACGTAAAAACCCGTATGTTGTAAAGAAAAAGATTGATGTAACAATGAAAGAGTATGATTACGATAAATCAATCTACGAACAACTTCCTGATTTTCAATCTGGCAAAGCAGCGGAGATTTATCTGCAGCAGTGTGAAGATGCGGGAATTCAAATAATTAGCCTTGATGACATGGAGTTAGATTCACTGATTGTTTTAAAAGAGCATGGTAAGAAAATTCCGGGGAAAAATGCTGGAACAAATGAATTTTGGAGAAATATTGTAAAAAACAGAAATCAGATCATTGAGGAGGATAAAAAAAATACAATCGACTTTGATCAGTATTCTGATGAACAGATCATAGTTATTCAGAGGTTAAGAAATAGTGGTTTCGAACCCAAACAGATAAATGCTTTGATGGAATTGGTTAAGGCTGGATATGATTACGACAATCTTATCAAGTATTTTAATGAAGATATGGCCGTTGATGAAATACAGATGTTTGCTCATCGACTGGCAAACATGAAAAAACAAAACACAGGAGGAAATTAACATGGTAAAAAATATTTTTAAGAAAGTAAAAAAAAGTTGCAGCAAATACAAACAGACTTTAATGGCTATAGTGAATGCATTAGTGATTGCATACATTATATCTCCAACTCCTGTCTTTGCTGCAAGTTACACAGCACCGTTAACTAAGCTTAAAATTGTTTTTATATCAATTGTAGCGGCTATTGGAGTAATTGTAGTGGGATATGGTGGAGTCAAGTTTGCTGAGTCTTTTCAGAAAAAGGATCAAAATGGTGAGTTTAATGCAATTTATACAATTGCGGCAGGCGGTATTATGATAGGTATTTCGGCATTTATAGCGGCTTTATTGTAACAAACAATATGCTCATCTGCGAAGGTGAGTATATTAATTTAGTAGGTGGACAATATGACAGAAGATATATTTAATACAGCATATAGTATATGGAATAGTCTGATTGAAATTGCTATGACGCTGTTTACCACATCTCCTACAGCTGCAAATGGTTCGGTATACAGTACATGTAAGGCAATATACAATGCTATTTCAGACATTGCATTACCGATTACTATTGTTTTTTTCTTAATTGCAATTTGTAAAGATGTAATTTCTACACCACCAGAACAGCAGGCGAGAAAGTTTTTAAATGATGGCGTCAAATTTTGTGTTATGGTAGGAATACTTGCAAACTTATGGGATGTAATGGGATATATTATGCAGATCGCAGATGGTATAACTGATAAGGTTGCAAGTAATGCAAGTGCAACTTATGAAATGGAGATGTCAGATGAACTAAAAAATATCATTACGGAAGTTAATAATTTAGCTCCAACCACACAAATTCATTTTACAAGTTTTGGATCAGATTTGATTGCTTTTGCCAAAGAGTTTTTGGATATAGCGATGACACGGTTACTATTTTTTATTGCTGCAATCATTACGCTTGGTGTAATCATAGCCGCATGTATTTTTATCATTAACTGTGCTTATCAACGTATATTAAAACCATTGGTAATTCTGCCGTTTTCAAGTATCACAGTTGCAATGGCATCGGGATCGCATGAGGCAGAGAGAGTTGCAACGAGCTACTTAAAAACATTTTTTGGATTATGTCTTAGTGGTGCATTTATGGTTGTTAGTGTGAAGCTTGGAGTTGCATTGGCAAATGGCGGATTTATAAGTCCGCCAGGAGATGCATCTATCAATACCAAAGTGCTTTTTATCGCAGTGGAAAATATGGTAACACCAACTATCATTGCAGGACTGGTAAAAACAACAGATAGTACAATTGCAAGATTTTTATAATTTATAAGGATGAAAGAAGTGATAATATGGCGTCAATGAATAGAAATGTTAACCTGGAAGAAATAAATACGGATGCCTTAATGGGAATTTCATATTTAAATTATCAATCTCTCCCACAAAAGATTGTGTTTATTGGTGGAATAATTGCCGGGGTGGCCATAAATTTAATAGGAACGTTTATCTTCAATATTAGTATCAATGTTAGCATATTTTTAACACTTATACCAATTCTGATCGGTGTAGCGTTTGGGTGCAATTACAATGAAGATTTATCGTTGATACGGTATTTTAAATTATTGATTTCAAAACCGGCAAAAGCATATTATTCGAAGCCAGTCGAGGATTTGGAGCAACTTCACAATGCAGCTGCAAGAATTCGTGAGGAGGAAGAATTACGAAAGAGCCAGCAAGAAAAGATGTCTGATGAAGCTCAAAGGAAGTTATTGATTAAAATGGGGATTGGAGCACTGATTGCAATCGTTACTCTTGTTATTTCCCTGGTAATAATAAAATCAATGAAGACGGAAGAAATTCATCATACCGTGCAGGCTGTGAATCAGATTGAGGTTGGGAGCGAAAACGTATGAAAAAGAAGAAATTATATTTTTTCCTAATTGTTTTTGGAATTGTTGTTTTTATTATAATAATGATAGCTACTGGAGGAATAACATTGGAAACATTTAGTCAGAATGATGAAACCAAAAGTGCTACATCTACAGTGGATGATTTGAGAGATAACTGTTATTACATATGGCATAATTCGAAAACTAACGATATTACTAAGGATTTAACACAACCAGCTAAAACAGATGTATTTAAATTATGCCCGGCTGGAACGGTGAATTGGGGTAAAGATTCACTTGTTACGCACACGATTTGGTTCACTGGTAATAAGGATAAAAATATTCCTACACTATATGCGGGAGATAAGCTTTTATATGTGTCTTCCAATAATGTTCCGTATGAGGGAATTGAGTGGGAACGTTTTTCAGATTATGGATATACAATTGGTGTAGCGAATATGATAGGAGATGAAAGCGGACATTATCATATAAGTAATGAAAATGGAAAAGGATTTGACGGATATGTGTGTTCAGATTCGGACGCAAATCAGTTGAATGAAAATTTTTCTACAGTATCCAATTTATTTTTAGACAAAATTGGTGGGATTAAAATTAGAGAAAATGAAGTCTCAAAAGGCGGAACGGCAAGTAATCTCGTTAAAAACAAAGAATATATTTGTGAATGGTATACCGGAACAATATATCAGGATTTTAAAATGACTGCTAATGTACACACGTTTGGTTTTTTGGAGTCATTTACTACATATGATTATGAATTTTTGCATAGTAACTGTATTGAAATAGCTATCCCTAGCTGGTTTAAGACGGGATATTATTATGTAGATGGGATTGGAATGTTTCGGTATGTGTCTAAAGGTGATGAGTCATTGTACAATGGCAAGGAATTTGATGATAAGGTAAACTGGAATGATCCAATTATTTTATATGATGAGAACGATAATTTAATTTATGATCCATCTACTGGTGTTGATAAAAGAAATGGAGATGAAAACGGCAACGTTTCTACTGAAAATAATGGAGATAACACAAAAGGGAAGGAAGACATAGATCATACTGATTACGATATACTAGAAGATCAAGATGATATACCGGAAGATGAAGGAGATACAGGGGCTGATGGTTACGACGATTTTGGAAATGAAACTATTATCAATGATGAAAATACAGTAGATTAAATTAAAATTAGAAAAAATAAATGAGGTGATTCCTATGGACAATGAATTGATGCTCATATCTCTCAGAGATAGAGAAAATCCGAAAGTTGAAAAAATGTTTATACAGTTAGAAAAAAATAATAGTATATTATATAGATTCTTGAATAGTGCTTTGCAAAAAGATCCTTTGTATGGAGTACGTCGAGATGTGTTTGTTTATGTTGTTGAGAATTCTGCACAGTTCAATCAGAATCAAAGATATATGTATAATCTGGCTGGAATTATGTGTAACATTAAAATTTTGCCAGAACATATAAAATGGATAGATTCTTATCTGAAGAAAAAGGGGACTTATGAAACTGTTGATGATTTTATGATTATATTTGGAGAGGCGGTTGAAAAAGATATGCCGTTAGAGCAGATACAAAATCTTTTTGAGACAGAATCCGATGATATTGTCATATATAATAAAATTGTAAATTATCAACCGGAAGCTAATGATACAGTAAGTGAAAAGGCTCCATTAGTAGAAAACAAATTGGAATCAAGGGAATTAGAAAATGAAATCGAAGCAGATAACAAAAATAATATTTCAGAGAAAAAAGAAAATCATCAATCACAGGATTCCAATTTTGCTGAGATGTTTCATAGCCTTATCACTGTAATGAATAGAAAGGATGAAACTGATGATGAAGTTCATTCTGTAGATGAAAATTTTAAACAGATTGTGGCTAAATTCCAGTTGGCAACATCAGAATTGATGGCATATGCATCAGAGGTTGTACATACTTTGGAATGTAAGAATGCAGAAAATGAACGCTTAAATGCTTTAATGACAATTCAGCAGCGTGTTATGTCAAATCAGCAGAACAAAATAAATGAACTTCATATTCAAATTGCCCATTTAAACTTTCGTATTCAAGAGGCGGAAAAAACAGAAATGAAACGAGAGGCAATTAATCAGAAAATCTGCGAATTGCAAAACCTTACGATGAATGAGCATAAAGAAGAGCATCCTTTATTTTTGGATGATATCAGGAGGTGATTGATATGGCAGAATTAACAATAAACGAATATCGATCACGCTTGCATATCCTATCACAAAAAGCTGATGCAGATGGCAGACATAAGGTAAGTGAATTTACGCTGCATTTATTAAAGCAAGAAAATCCGGATTTAAAAATTTTGGATGCTATTTTTAAATATTATGATTCAATAACAGATAGTGATACTGTTGTTTATGATTATTTGTTGGATAACAAGGCAAAGGTAGAGTGGTTTTATTTTGCTGGTTTTCTGAGCGATCAGCGAGGAAACGTTTCAGATTATTTTAGTATTTTAAAAAAATGTTTTGAATCGGGGATTCAAATTGATAAATTATATCAATTTGAAAAGCAATCCGATAATATTGAAAAATTTGATGAACTGGTTAAAAAAGAAATTGCAGATAACTCCTTTGAAAAAAAGGAACGTTCTAATATGGAATCTTCCCAAAAAGAAATAACACAAGATGAATATATTCAACATTTAATAGAGGAAAATAATATCCTTAATAAGCGTTTGGATAAAACACTTAATGAATTAAAAACTGTTCGTACAGAACAAAAAGACATGTTGGAAAGAATGGCATCTGATAAACAGCTGCTGATGAACGATAAACTGGATAATGAACAATTAAAAAAAGAAGTTGAAAAACTCAGGTTATCTGTTGAAATTATAACAAAAAAGAATACCATGCAATCAGGTATGATAGACCAATTAAGTAGTATAAATGATACTCTGACAGATGAAAACGAAGCAATGAAACATAATGCAGAAGAACTATCAAAAAAATATCAAGAAGTTCTTCAGGAATCAGCCATGCATACGGATATAATCAACAATTTAAATATTCAGATTAGTCAGTTACAAAGTCAGCGGTTAAGAGAAACATCAATGACGCGTAATATGCAAGAACCTATATTGGAATCTGTTATTGAGCAACAGCCTGAATATGGTCGCGATTTTGATGTCGAAAATGAAACATTTGAATCGGATTTGAATGAACAAAAATCTGAGCCAGAAGTTCCACTTGAGACAGAGCCAGAGGCATTAGATTATGATCCTTCAGACTTAATTGAGATTAAAAATAATAAAAATGAAGTTAAGAAGCTCAGTAACTTTTTTATAGATTTTTTTGCTCGGCATTTTGAAAAAAAGTTTGCCAATAAATCTATCGCAGAACAGGATAACTTAATTTTTATCAAATTAATGGAAAATGATTATGAGCAGGATACAGTGAGAGCTGTTAAATCGGCTATGAAAAACAATCAGGAACTATCGAGAGTTGATTTGTATAGACTTGTGACAGGACGGAAAAGTGATAATGAAATATGCAGTTTTTGTACTGCAGTGTCAGCATAAAATGGTGAAGGGGTACATACGTTATGCAGAATAAACAGGATGATAGACATGAAAATATAATTTTAATTATTGCCGGGGTATGTGGTTCAATTTTATTTATATATTTAGGCTATTTAATTGCTGCGATAATTGGATATGTGCAGGATAACAGTACAGATGTGTTAACTGGAGCCGGTATGGTATTAAAAAAACCGTTTGTCAAATATTTTAATCAATACACGCCGATAACTATGATTTTAGGTTTTATTGCTTTTGAAGTAATTTTTTTCTTAATTGTAATGCGTAGCAGAAAATTGAAAGACAATGAAGAAGAAACATTGTTTGATTCAGAAGTTATTGACCTGGCTGAAGTATCTTTTGAAAAAAATAATGATCAAAATGTATTGAATTCTGATGACTTATTAGAAGAGTTGCAAGAGCGTAGTAGCGGTGAAAGTGAATTGAATAAATCATTATATATATCTCCAGAAGAAGATGATGGAATAGATTTGCAGGAACAAATATCTGTTTTTAAAGAGAAAAAGGGAGACTACAGCAAGAAAGACAGTGAAAATCCGGAAATTGTTTCATTTAGTGATGATGTAGTAACAGATTTACTAAATGATTATGATCTTTCGCAAATTAAAGCAATGCTTCCTTTAAAAGAGCATATTAGCTCTGTTAATGTTACTTTATTAAGGCGGATGTTTAAACCAACTATGTCGGCTGATGAAATTGGTAAATATATTAAAATATTTTATGAGTAAGAGGGTATTGTATATGAATATGACAGTATTAAGTGGACGTGTATGCACGATTCCAAAGATAAAATTATTACAGATAGAGGAACAGCAAGTGTCGATATGTTTGTTTACCGTTGCGATTGTTGATGGGGTTTTTGCGACACAGGATTATAAGATGGAAGAAACTAATATTGATTATTTTGAATGTGTGGCATTTGGAGAAGCGGCAATTATGATTAATGCAAATTTTGTTAAGGGATCCAAAATAATTTGTAAAGGCAGAATGAAAAATCATATTTTTAATGATGTGAATGGAACAAAGCACTTTACAAATGTGTTTGTGGTTGAGCAGGCTGAATTTGGAGATACAGATGCAGCGTTTGAAAAAGGTAGGAAAAAATCCATTGAATTATCAGTTGTAAGTGATTTGCAAATGTTATTTAATACATACAAAAAAGTATGCGAGAATGGTTTTTTATGTATTGATGAAGAGGAGTATTATAAAATTGCTATGATGTGTATGTAATACAGTTTGAACAACAGAATAATTAATCAACGATTAAGGAAGTCTATCATGCATAGACTTCCTTTTTTGTACTAAAATCAACATATTTATGAAAAAGAATGATTTTACCATAACATTAATAGATGGCCAATGGTATATGATTGGAACATAGCAAAAAGTTTCTTGATGGAATGAGGAGGAATGCATATGTCCGAAGAAAATTTAAAATATGTTACCATTGAACTCAGCAAAAAACAGGTAGATACAAAGAATCTTTATCATAGTGATAAGACGAATAAAGATTATGCACGTGTTCTGGCTCCAAATGATGGTACTTTTTTTTATCCAATAAAAAGTATCAAAGTAAAGCAGGAAGATCCGAACCGGGTTTATTTTGTAAGACCAGAGGGAACAGAAATTGAAATTAATTACAGTAAGCGTAAAGAAAATGTTCCAGATACTGCTCCGAATGAGGAAAAATATGAACGATATACCCGCACCTGGAAAATTGAAGATTTGAAAGCTGCATATGATGAACAGAAGAAAGAATATGCTGAAAATCATGGATTTTACAATTGTACGGTTCCTACTTCATGGGGGAGAAAATTCAGTTCTAAGGGGAAGGATTATATTTCGATTTCGATACCGGTTCCTGCTGAAAATTCTGATAAAGAGATATGGTGCAGTCTTGTTATTGCTGCAGAACAATTTAAAAAATCTGACCGGGATGTCAATATGAGTTATTTTGGTTTTCCGAAGAAAAAGTTAGACACAACGGAAGATTATCTAGTTGAACTTCGGCATAGCGAAAAGCTGAATGATGGATCATATTCTGATGAAAAATTATATTTGAGCAGTGCAGTTTTGAAAGAATGCATTGATAAAGCGGTTAAACGTAGCCAATTAAAAGATTTGTTTGTATCTACGGAAATATCGGATAGATTACTTCGTAGATTTGAAACGAAAGAAGGCAAGCCATTATATGCCATTTCGGTTCCTATCTATGAAGATAATGAGAAAAAAGCTACATTTTATGAAATTGTTGTACCAGGAGAAAGAGTTTCAATTAATTCTGAAACTAATAGGGCTCGGTTAACATTATTCAAAAAAAGACCGGACGGACAGATATATACTCACATTGCGAAGCGGTCTTTTGATAACGGAAATGGTGGCTATGATACAGTATCAAAGAAGTATTCTTCAGAAGAAATTATCAATTTATTTGATGAGTCAAAGAAAAAATACAGAGAAAACCATTCTGATACAGACCATTCTCTTGAGGATGAAGAAGCCGAGAATGCTATAGAAAATCAAGTGATTGAAAATATGGAACAAAGTGTAAATCATAGACATAGTCGAAGATAGATAGGAGAGGATGCATTATATGAAAATATCAGAAATGACAACAAATGATTTGGCAGAGAGGTTGATTATTGAGGTGATCAATTACGAAGAAAGCGCAGATCGAATTTTTAATTTTCCTTTTATTCGTAAAGGCAGTTTTGCTATTCTCCCACAGTTGTGCATCGGGGATAAGAATTTGACGGGACATTTTACTACGTGCCTTAACGTTACAAATGACATGTTAAATAGTTGGAATATTTCCAAAGAAGAAATGTTTCAACTTGCTGCGAAAAACTCAGCCAAAGAATTCCCTGTTAGTGTTGAGCCGATAACTGAATATATGAATTCGGATGAAGTTCATATATTTTTGGAAGATTGTTTTGATATTTCAAAAATATATGTAATGTCCAATGAGACTTATTTTAATGGGGCATCAGCAATGTTTTATCCGGATTCCTTAGATCAGACAGCACATTCCTTTGATACAGAGAAACTTTTTATCTTACCGATTAGTGTTAATTACGTTTATTGTATGCCGATTGATAATGGAATTTCGGAGGATGAGCTGGCGGCAATTTCAAAGGAAGTGGCGAAGGTTTTAGAAAAAGAGAATCGTTTATGTGATAATCTCGTGGTTTATGATTCGGTGCATAAAACAGTGGAAGAATATGGTGGAGATACATATTCAGTTGAGTTTGATACAGAGAAAAATCTACAAAATAGAAAAGTGAATGGAGGACGCTAAAATGGAGTATGAGTGCAACGGTTATCAGATCTCTAAGGAGACATCAGAGAATAAAGGCGCAGTATTCTCAGCATATGCAAATGTTATTATGGGGAAAAAAGAATCTGAAGAAGAGAAGGAGAAAAAAAATTATGAATTATGATGAATTTAAGCTTTTGGTGAAAGAGAATATTTCTCGATTCTTTACTTCAGAAAACCGGATTAAAGATATCACTTTAAAACAGATCTGCAAAAATGGTGCTGATCTTGATGGACTTATTGTAAGTTACCAAGATATAAATATTGCACCGGTAATTTATTTGAATAATTACTATGAAAGTAATTTAACAAAAAATCAGGTATTAGAAATTACAAGACATATTGCTCATCTTATTGAAGAGAATATGCCCAATCAGTCTTTTGAAACAGGATGGCTGTCTGATTTTGAAAAAGTAAAAAATTTGATAGTTCCAAAAGTGGTTTGTGTTGATGGAAATGAAAAAATGCTTGAAAACCTGATATATACCCCGGCTGCTGATTTAGCAGTTATTTATTCAGTATATCTTGATGAATACAGTAATGCAACAGATTGTGCTACAATTCCTATTAGCCATGCGATGGCTGAAAAATGGGGAGTGAGAGCCGATGTATTGGCACACTTAGTAAAAAATAATCTGGAAAATGTGAGTCCGGAAGGATTTCATCCGTGCTTAAGAGATATGGCAGATGTTATTCCTGTTAATATGAAAAATGCTTTTGGAGATATGGAAAGAGATAAAATGTATATCATTTCTAATCGTAGGGGAATTAATGGTGCTGCAGTTTTTATGGATGATCAATTTATGGATCATGTCAAAGCACAATTGGGTGAAGATTTCTATTTGTTACCATCATCAATTCATGAAATGATCTGCGTAAGGAACACTGGTGATCTGCAAGTGGAAGAACTTGAAAATATGGTTACTGATGTAAATCAGTGTGAAATTGCACCAAAGGATAAACTGTCAGATCATGTTTATAAGTATGATTGCGATAGACATGAAATTTATCGTGCAGATCAAGAGTTGAAGAGGCAGGAAGAACTAAATGCGAGTCAGAGTGTACGTTCACATATATCTAGATAGCTGAATAATTATAGGCTGATGTTGCTTTTAGTAGCATCAGTTTTTCTATTTTGAGGTGAGAAAATGAAAAAGATAATAATTGCTGAAAAAAATTCAGTCGCACAGGAATATGCTAAAGTTCTTGGTGTTTCAGGGAAAACAAACCAAGGATACATGGAAAATGATTTATGGATAGTAACCTGGGCGGTAGGTCATTTAGTTACATTATCATATCCAGAAAAATATAGGGAAGAGTTAAAAGAATGGAAATTAGAAACTTTACCATTTATTCCGGACAAATATAAGTATGAAACAATTGCTGAAACAAGGAAACAATTTGAAATTGTAAAAAAATTGTATAACCGTCCGGATGTGACCGCCATTTATTATGCCGGTGATTCTGGTAGAGAGGGATTATATATTCAAATGCTCATAAGAATGCTTGCAGGGCATAATGCACAGGCACAGGAAAAAGTTGTATGGATCAACTCACAGACAGAAGAAGAAATTTTAAATGGTATTTCACAAGCAAAGGAACTTGTGGAGTATAAAAATATGTCAGATGCTGGATACATGAGAGGAATTGCGGATTATTTGATTGGAATAAATTTTTCACGACTTCTTTCTATATTATATGCACCAATGCTTAATACTGGATCAGGGCAGAAACATAAGGTCCCTATATCTGTTGGTAGAGTTATGACGTGCGTATTGGGCATGATTGTCAAGAGAGAACGCGAGATTGTCAATTTCCATGTACGAAACTTTTATAGAATAAAGGGAAATATTGAAACAAATGGTGCATCTGTTGCTTGTGAATGGAGAGTGACGGAAGAAAGCAGTTATTTTCAATCTCCCAAACTGTATTCAGAATTTGGCTTTAATGAGGAAGCGGATGCAAAAAATCTTATTCAATCACTTAATCGTGAAATTGTAATTACATCTGTTGAAAAAAATATTGAAAAGAAAAATGCACCATTATTGTTTAATCTGGCAGAACTTCAGAATGAATGTTCCAAATTATTACATATATCACCTATTGAAACATTATCTATTGCACAAAGTTTGTATGAAAAAAAGGTTACAACTTATCCAAGAACGGATGCACGAGTTTTATCATCAGCTGTCGTTAAGGAGATATATATAAATTTATCAGGCTTAAAGACTGATGAAAAATATAAGGATTATGTTTTAAATATTGAAAATAAACATTATACACTAAAAGGAAAGTATGTAGATGATAGCAAAATAACGGATCATTATGCAATTATTCCAACTGGAAAATCCGTAAAAGATTTGACAGAAAAAGAAAGTAAAGTGTATGAAATGATCGTCCGAAGATTCCTTGCAGCATTTTATCCTCCAGCAGAGTTTGAAGTAATAAAATTTAATGCAAAAGCAAATAAAGAGTCATTTTGGGGGTCGAAAAAATTTCTTGTAAAAACAGGTTTTTATGATATAGCCGGAGTACCAGGTGAATACATGAATGATGCAGGTGATGACAATATAAAAACCATGCAAAAAGGGCAATTATATCAAAGTTCGTATGAAATTAAAAAAGGTATGACGGCACCACCTAAACGATATACTTCTGGATCTATGGTTATTGCAATGGAAAATGCCGGACAATTAATAGAAGATGATGAACTCAGAGAACAAATTAAATCAAATGGAATTGGAACATCTGCAACCCGTGCAGAAATAATAAGTAAATTGATTAAGCTAAACTATATTAACTTGAATGATGCAAAGCAGATACTTACACCTACTAATCTTGGTAATATGGTCTATGAAGTGGTTAATATGGAAGTCCCAGAACTTTTGTCCCCGGAAATAACAGCCAAGTGGGAAAAACAGTTGGCTGAAATTTCTAATGGAAATAAAGATAAGAAAGTGTTCGAACAGGAATTTAATCAGTTTGTTCGTGAAACATGTAATAAGATAAAAAATGATGGGGTTAATAATAAAGCGGAAGTTCGAAAAAAAATTTCTAAATACGCAACAAATAGTATTCGAACCAAATATAAAGAATTCGATTCCTGGAACACAAAACTGAAATGTCCACTATGTGGAGGTGAAGTTGAAACAATGGAATGGGGGTTTAAATGTAAGAACAATATTAATAAGAAAGAAGGTTGTACATTTGCTGTAAGTGGAGATATTTTGGGGCACAGACTTCTTACAAATGAATTGGCAGCTATGCTGACCAAAGGAAAGACCGGTCCATTTTATGATTTTATGTCACAAAAAAATAAACCATTCGCTGCTTATTTGATTTTTGACAGATCAAGTAACAAAATTGAGTTTGAGCTGACCAATATGCCATGGAATAGTACAGATTTCCTTTGTCCTAAATGTAAAGGAAAAATTTTAAAACAAGGAAATTTATATAAATGTGAAAACTATATTGATCGCGAGCATGGGTGTAGTTTTTGGTTTGGAAAGATTGCTGGAAAGGTAATAGGGGATAAGAATGTAAAAAAGCTTTTGGTAGAAGGGAAAACAGATCTTATTAAGGGATTCAAAAATTCTGCCGGAACGAAATTTGATGCTTTTTTGTATCTGGATTCAGAAAATAATATTAAATTTAAGTTCCCTGAAGTAGAAGATATGCAGACGGAACTTTTTTGCCCTATTTGTCATGGAAAAATACTTGAAACAAGTTACGGGTTTAAATGTGAAAATTTTAAGAGCCTTAATGAAAGAGCTGAAAATGATTGTAGTTTTTTTGCCGGACAAATTATGGGACATACGATTAGGAAAAAAGAACTTGAGGCAGTATTGAACGGAATGGAAACGGAATTGATCAGTTTTAAGAATAGCGATAAGAAAAAGTTTGAGGCCAGATTGTATTGGGATAAGGCTCAAAATCGTATCTCATTAAAGTTTGACAATAATGAGCCTGTAAATATGAACCTGAAATGTCCGGTATGTGGAAAAGAGATCAAAAAAGGCAAATATGGTTATTTTTGTTCTGGCAGAGTTTCCAGAACAGAAGGATGCCAGTTTTTCATTGGGCGAATAGCGGGTGTTATGATTGATGATGTACAGATAGAAAAACTGGTAAAGAATGGTAAGACAGATCTTATTTCCGGTTTTAAGCCTAAAGAAAAAGGAAAAGCGAATTTTTCAGCCTATCTAAAATGGAATGAGGAAAGCCAGAATATTTGCTTTGAATTTCCGGATAAAGAAGATATTGCTGAAAAATCTGATTATTCATGCCCAATCTGCCAAAAGATTCTCTATAAGGGTAAAAATAATTATTACTGTAAATGTGGCTTTCGCGTTTATACTACGGTTTCTTCTGTTGAAATTCCGGATGAGCAGATAAAGAAACTTTTGGTATATGGCCGTACAGACGTTATTCATGGATTTTTTAATCCGAAAAAGAGAAAGTTGTTTTCAGCACGTCTTGTAATTGATAAGTCGAGTAAAAAGGTAGCTTTTTCTTTCCTTGATATGCCACATAAGAACGGAGGAATAATAAATGAGAGTTGATCAGCTTGAAAAGCGAGTATATGAGTCTGTTATACAGATGAAAGATTTTAATAGATTCCAAAAATTACTTTCATTTTGTGGAAATGGAAATATTTATCAGATGTCTGTTGAAAATATTTTTGCAGTATACAATCAAAGACCGGATGCAACTTTAATTACTGGTTTTGATGGTTGGAAAAAATCTGGAAGGTATCCATTGCAAAACACGGGAATTGCTGTCTTTCCGTATGATATTTCGGGAACGTTTGCAAAATTTTCAGAATTTGTTTTTGATATTACAGACACTAAGGGAAGAGAAATTCATCTATGGAGCATGACCGATGATATTATGGATAATCTGATGCAAAGCTATCGGAATATCCAACCAGGAACTGAAGATAACATAGAGTATTTGTATAATTTACTTTATGAAAAAACAATTAATTATGCTTTGAATGAGGACAAAGATTTATGGTTTGATGATCAACAATTAGATAAAAGATGGGCATTGCATAAATTTATTGCAGATTGTTGTACTAAAATAGTTCTGCAGCGTTGTGATGTTGGATATGAAGTGAAAAAGGAATCTGCAGTTACGTTTGAAAATTATTTTATCGACACTGATGGTAATTTAAATGATATGCTTTGTATGAAATGCTTGAAAGCGGTTCAACGTGTATCTGCAGAAGAACTACAATATATCAGAGATTTTGTGATTAGTGAGAAAAGGAGAATGAGAGATGAACATGTTGGAAATAGAGGAGATCGTGCAGAATCAGTCAGAGCAACAGATCAAAATGAATCCGGAAATACAGAAAATGCAAAATATGACAGAAAAGGAAGCACTGAAGTATCTGGGACTGGAACGAACACCAGTATATGGAGATCTGGATCAGATTCTGAGCAAGAAAAATTCCTGGGCGAGAATGATAGTCAATTATCTGATGGAAAACTATCCAGAACTGATGCCTCTTATGGTGTGCAACGGGAAGTTGGAGATCCTCTTGGATCAGAGGATAGCGCAGGCAACGGAGCAGTACGATACGATGCAGAAAAATCTTCAGGAAAAGATGAAGGTTCAGACAATGAGTTTTCCAGAGAGAGTGTTGGCGGAACAGAGAATCAGGGAGCAGATTATGGAAGTAATAAGCAAGGAAATTCTTTACAAACCACTGATAATTTAGAAAGTGATAAACGGATTTCCGCAAATGAATCAGGACAAATAGATCTATTTACATATTTAACCAGTAAATCAGAGGATAATGAAGCCGTTGGAAATATTGATTTGTCACAGTCTACAAAAAAGAAGTTGTTTAGTCCGAAAGGACGAATTTCGAATGAAGTTATTGATCTAATTTTACAATCAGGACCAGCTGGATATAATCACCATGCAATTTATGAGGTATTTAATTATTATAGTACGCGGTGGAATATGGGAAATAGTGAATGGGAAATTGAAGAAATCAATGCAGCTATTGAAAAGATAAAACAAGCATATGGTGGAGCAGCACTCGGTTTTTTAGTAGATGGTAAGCGGATCAGTGTTTACTATGATAAAGAGCAGGGAATGCTTTTGGCATATGGGGATGAATGCAGACAACATCCGACAGAAATTATTTCATGGAGTGATGTCGAAGAGCATATCTATGATATGGTGGAAAGTAACCATTTCCTTGATGCAGAAGAAGAAATAATAGCAGCTCAAGTGGATGAGGAAGAGGTGGTAACGGATATTGTATATTATTTTCAAGATGCTTTTGATGTTCCTAAAGAAAGGCTGCCAGAACCATTTGATAAAAATGGGTATATTTTTCCCAACATTACGGAGACTGTGCGGCAGGTTATAAAGAATCATGAAAGTGGGTCAATTCTTTTAAATCATGCAAAGCAACTCTGGAATGAATATGAAAATGGGAAAATTGATTGTCATTGGAAATATGCCTGCAAATCGGATCGTGTTGATCATCTTGAAGCGTACCTAAATGGCAGATATAAGTTTCAGCTTCCAGGTCATATTGACAAATTGGTTCCAACATTTATTCCAAACGATGCAATTGACCAGGCTATTCACTTAAAAGGAATCACAGAATCTGATGTTCTTTTCAGACGAGAATTATTTGACACGTCTGAAATGGGAAAGGACATGTCCTCTGTAGTAGAGTATTTAAAAAATAGATTTGGAATTGGAGGATATGGGTATTCTGGATTTGGAACTGATCATGCGCCGAGTAAAGGATATACAATTAAAATTGATATAAGAAATCAAATTCCTTTGGAACGAACGTTTTCATATAAAGAAATTGCAAGACGTATTTGTAATTATATTAAAGCGGATGAATTGTTTTTAGATGGAGAAAAAGAAGCATATCCGCAGTGGAAACAGGACAAGGAGGAGCGTAATGCCGCATATAATGCATTTCAGGAAGAATTAAAAAGGGCCGAGGAAAAATTGCCCCGTGAGGAAAATAGCAATTATCCATCGTATCCAATATTATCAGATAACCAACAACAGGAGTTTGCCTATGCAGTGGTAAGCGAATTTTTAAATAATTCACGCTTGTTAAACATACAGGATGAATTAAAGAAGGTGCTGTTATCAAATGATTATACGCAAAATGAAAAAGAAAATTTTGTATACCATTTTTTCAAAGAGAATAAGGATAAAACATATCATCTGAAAGGATATGATTATGTTCAGATCGGTGTTTCGTACAGTAAAAACACACGATTTTCTTCTGATGTGGTGGAATGTTATTGTTTCCCAAATAATTATATAGATTCCGAAGGATGGTATTATAGAAATAACAATCTCGAACTTTCATTTGAAGAATTTACAAACATTTGCGTTTCCGTATTTAATGAACGTCAGGCAGAAAGAAAAAAAGTTGGTGATGTTAGGGAAAATATGGAAGAACTCCTAGATACGAAAAATGAGATACCTTCTGATATAACGGAGAACGTTCCAGATGATAAAGATTTAGACAAACAAACTCAAAAAGATGATTTGCGCCAAATTGGCGCAGAAAGTTCGGCAATGGATATATCTGAAAAAGTTACTGTAGCAATAGAATCTAGTGAAGATTATTCAGAACCTTCAATTGGGTTTGTTACATATAAGTATTCAGCTGAACGACGTGGAGTTAGGTTCCGTCTGGTAACACTTGATCCAGAGGGAGTTTTAATCCCATATCCGGAAAGAAACAGATTTTTTGTAAATGAAAAACTTATACATGAATATATTGATAATCATGCTACCGAGATAAATGTTGTCGGCTATGATGATATTGTGAATGAATCCATGAAAATGCGTATTCAAAATAATATCAAGAAATTGGAGCAGAAAAATGTAAACGGAGAAGCGGAAGGAACAGAGTTTATATATGGAGATGATTGGACACCGATGATTGGTAATAGTACTAAAAGAGGCATGGCAAATATCGAAGCAATTCAGGTTTTAAAAAGAGTGGAAACGGAACAACGTGCTGCAACTAAAGAAGAACAAACTATATTAAGCCATTATGTGGGGTGGGGCGGACTTCCTGAATGGTTTGATAGTTCGCAACAGCCTAATTATGATTCCCTAAAAAATCTTTTGACAGAATCTGAGTATAAGGCGGCTCTGTCTACAGTTACGGATGCATTTTATACACCTAAAGTGGTTATCGAAGCAATTTATAAAGCCTTGGATCGCTTTGGATTTACAGGCGGAGATATATTGGAACCCTCAATGGGAATTGGTAATTTTTATAATGCAATGCCTTCCGAAATGAGAAACTGTAGCAATTTGTATGGCGTTGAGATAGATTCTGTATCTGGCCGGATTGCCAAGCTTCTTCATCCTAATTGTAATATTCAAATTTCAGGAATTGAAAATGCGCATTTAGCTTCGGACTTTTATGATTGTATTATTGGTAATGTGCCATTTGGAGAGTATAAGGTAAATGATAAAAAATTCAATAAAGAAAATTTCTTGATACATGATTATTTTTTTGCTAAGGCATTAGATCTGTGTGCGCCAGGAGGACTTATTTGCTTTATTACTTCAAAAGGCACATTGGATAAGAAAAATGGTTATGTTAGAAAATATATTTCAGAAAGAGCAGATTTTCTTGGTGCTATCAGATTGCCAAATACAACTTTTGCAGATTCTGCGAATACACAAGCTACCAGCGATATTATTTTTTTGAAAAAGAAATTATCTCCTGCGATTGAGCAACAGGAATTTGAATCTGTAGAACTTAACAGAGACAATATTCCTTTGAATAGTTATTTTGTCTCAAATCCTGATATGATGCTTGGACATATGAAAGCAGATTCAAAGAGATATGGTGCAGATCATCTTGTAACATATCTTGTACCAGATGTGGATAGTGATCTTGAAACAGATCTGAATCGTGCTGTAGAAAAATTGCCACAAAATATTTATAAGAAACCGGTTAAAGAAAAAGCGGTTGAAGTGGTTGAAAAATTTCAAAATGTTGTAGCAGCTGATCCAAATGTTAAAAACTTTACATATGTAGTAATGAATGGCGCTTTGTATATGCGTGAAAATTCTGAAATGATTTTGCAGGAGATGCCGCAAAAACAACAAAAAATAGTTATGGCTCTGTGTGAAATTAGGACAGTATTACATAATGTTATTGATATTCAGCTTTTAGAAGGTGGTGATGATGAGTTAAAAGGAGCTCAACAAGAATTAAATCGGCTATATGATGATTTCGTGAATAAATACGGATATGTTAATGATAAAGATGCAAAAAAATGTTTCTGTGACGATGTGGAATATCCATTATTGTGCGCCTTAGAAGAAAAAAAGGATGATGAATATGTAAAAGCAAAGATTTTTACGGAACGTACCATTCATCCGCAAAAAAAGAAAGAGTCGGCTGAAAATGCTTTAGAAGCACTAAATATTACCGTAGCTGATTATGGTTATGTTAATATGGAAAATATATTGCGTTTATATCCTGTTTCGCTCGATAAACTACTGGAGGAATTGAAGGATGAAATATATTTAGATCCCAATAAGGCGGATTCCAATAATATATATATTGGATATGTAATAAAGGAAGAATATTTATCTGGAGATGTACGTGCAAAATTATTAGCTGCGAAAATTGCAGCAACAAATGACAAGAAGTTTGAAAAAAATGTTGTAGCACTAGAAAATGTTATTCCAAAAGATTTGGATGCATCTGAAATTGATGTCAAGATTGGAGTAAATTGGATTAACACAGAGGATTACCAACAATTTATGTACGATAAATTTGGTATAGCAGTATGGAGACAACGAGATATATATTTGGAGTATAATTCTGTTATTAATACATATTTTATTCAGGCAAAGTCAAACTGTACATCCCCTGAAAATACAACTTCTTTTGGTACAGATCGGATGAGTGCTCTTGATATATATGAAAATCTTTTGAATATGCGGCAGATAACAGTAAGAGATCGTGTTGATACTGAAAATGGGCATACATATGTTATAAATCAACAGGCAACAATGCTTGCCAGAGCAAAAGCGGAGCTAATTAAAGAAGAATTTAAGGATTGGTTGTTTTCTGATCTTTCAAGAAGAGAAAAATATGTTCGTATATATAATGATCGATTTAATAATATTCGTTTGAGAGAATATGATGGAAGTTATCTTACTTTTCCTGGAATGAATCCGAATATACAGCTTCGGCCACACCAAAAGAATGCGGTTGCAAGAATCATAAGAGGCGGTAATACGCTGCTTGCGCACAGAGTCGGCGCTGGAAAATCTTTTGAAATGGCAGCTGCAGCAATGGAATTAAAAAGACTTGGATTGGCACATAAACCTATGATAGTTGTTCCCAATCATTTGACGGGACAGATGGCTGCGGAATTTATGCAGTTATATCCAGCTGCGAATATTTTGTTGACTACGAAAAAGGATTTTGAAAAAAGTAATCGTTTGAGGTTTATCAGCAAAATTTCTACGGGTGATTACGATGCTGTCATTATAGGTCATAGTCAATTTGAAAAAATTCCAATTTCTAGAGAGCGTCTTAGAGACAATATTGAACATGAAATTAGTGAAGTAACGAATTTTGTTTCGAGTATCAAGTATGATAACAATCAGAATTGGTCAATAAAACAGATGCAGTCCTATGAAAAACAGTTGCGTAATAAGTTGGAAATGCTTTCGAACACTGATTATAAGGATGATGTGATCTGTTTTGAGGAACTTGGTGTAGATGCACTTATGATTGATGAAGCGCATAATTACAAAAATTTGAGTTTCACAACTAAAATCGGTCGTGTAGCTGGAATTAATCCGAATGGAAGCAATAAAGCGTTTGATCTGTTTCAAAAGATACAGTATATCAATGAGTTAAGTCCAGGAAGAAATGTTGTGTTTGCTACTGGTACACCAATATCAAATACAATGTGTGAAATGTATTTGATGCAGAAATACTTGCAACCTGATCTTTTAAAGGAAAAGGGCATATATCACTTTGATGCCTGGGCAGCAAATTTTGGAGAGATAGTTACCTCTATGGAATTATCTCCAGAAGGTAAGGGATATAGAGAAAAAACCAGATTTGGAAAATTTACAAATCTTCCAGAGCTTGTTACGATGTTCCGAATGTTCGCAGATGTGAAAATGCTAGAGGATCTTCCGTATCTTGATATTCCAGAATTAGAAAATAATAAGTTTGATATTATTGAGTCCGAGCCAAATGATACGGTAAAGGATTATGTGGATTCTTTTGTCCAGCGTGCAGAAAAAATTCGTAACGGTTCAGTAGATCCGTCGGTAGATAATATGCTTAAAATATGTCATGATGCAAAACTTGTGTCTACAGATGTTCGGATGCTTGATCCAACGGCTGATCCGGATACAAATGGAAAGCTTTATAAATGTGCAGAAAAAGTGTTTGAAATATGGAATAAAACAAAAGAAAACCGTGGAACACAAGTGGTTTTTTCTGATATTGGTGTTCCAAATGGAAACAAATCTTTTAATGTGTATCAGTTTATAAAAAATGAATTGATACAAAAAGGTGTTCCAGATTATGAAATTTGTTTTGTTCATGATGCAAAAAATGATAAGGAGCGACAGGATATGTTCCAGGATGTTTGTAGTGGGGCAAAACGCATCATTTTTGGATCCACAGAAAAACTTGGTACAGGAACTAATATTCAGACTAGACTTGTTGCTTTGCACGAAATTGATGTTCCGTGGAAACCTTCCGAAGTAGAGCAACGTGAAGGACGTATATTACGTCAGGGAAATATGAATAAAGTAGTTCGCATTTTCCGATATGTTACAAAAGGAACATTTGATGCATATAATTGGTCCATTATTGAAAATAAGCAGAAGTTCATAAGCCAGGTAATGACCGGAGGTGAGGTGGCAAGATCTTGTGCTGATGTGGACGAAGCAGTTATGAATTATGCCGAGATGAAAGCTGTTGCATCAGGAAATCCTCTTATAAAAGAAAAAATGGATGTTGATGCTGATGTCAGCAAGTTACAATTATTGAAGCGTAGTTTTAACAGTAACAAATATAAGTTGGAAATGGATTTACAGAAAAGTCTACCTGAGAAACGTGATAATGTCATCATTCTTATTGATAAATTAAAAAAGGATATTGATCTTCGAAATCAGTCTGATTTATATGCTAATTTGAATATTGAGAATTTGAGAAATGACGATAATACGGAGTCATTTCCATTTAGCATGAATTTTAATGGAATCGAAATTACGGAAAGACGTAAGGCTGGTGAAATGATACAAGCAATGTTTGATAAAATTACGGTTCATGATCCTAAAGTTGATTTTGCAACATATGCGGGATTTACTGTTGGAGTGAAGAAAACGAAGGTATTTTTTGATTCTGATATAGCATTTAACATTATATTAACTGGAAATTTGGAATATACAATTGATACAATGGGTGGAACAGATATTGGAAATATTACCAGAATTCAAAATGCTGTAAAAAAGTTGGATGATAAATTGATTGAATATCAAAACAAATTGGATGAGATTGAAGCATCCATTGTATCCACGAAGAAAGAATTTGAAAAACCATTTTCAAAAGAGGAGGAATTAAAAAAATTGCTTGCAAGGCAGGCTGAGTTGAATTGCTTACTGCTGGAAAAAACAGATAAGGAAGAAAATATTGTTGAGAATGTTAGTGAATCTAACGTTTGTAATGATAACCACAGAAGAATTGCTTTGTAGGTATGAAAAGGTTGAGAGTGCTTTTAGCATTGTCAACCTTTTGAATTTATTGCATTTATTTCATAAATTATTATTTTTGTATTTGCTTTTTGCAAAATCTTTGACAAACACATAAAATCATGCTACAGTAATATTACTTGGTAATATTACTGTAGCGTATAAGGAGTAGAAGACATGGATAGCAAGAATAATTTAACTGAAATAAACTCGTCTAGTAATGATTTCCCTAAACCAGTAAAGAAGAAAAGAAGAAATTATACATCTGTAAATAATAAATTTTTTACGCCCGATTTGATTGATACACCAATTTATAATGAGGAATTAATGGACAATGTATTGGTTGGAATTGCTCAAAATATATTATCTGAAATGGAACGTCAAGGACTTACGATTAGAGGATTATCTGAATTATCGGATGTTAATTATAGTCAGCTTACTAAAATTTTTAATTGTAAAGGATATATTGGATTAAAATCTATGATAAAAATTGCCGCAGCATTGAAAATAAGCCCTGTTGAATTGTTCCCTTATGATCAAAACAAACGTAAAACAAACGGACAGAGATTTGATGAAATTACAAAAGGAATGGATTTAGCAAGTACAAATTATTTACTTGATGTTTGTGCTGGATATTCAAAAGTATATTTGAAAAATCGCAGATAAATAAGCGCGTATCTAAAATGATTAGCATTGGGAAAGAAAAGCTATTTAGAATATTAAAGTGGAGATGTGGATTTTTATGAGTAGTGATGTGATTTTTTTATTAGCAAATCTGAATGCGGTAACCTATGAAGAAGGCTGCAAGATAAAAGTGAGCGTTGGTTAATAGTAAGGTGCGTATGGCTAAATATTATGGAGATATTCCATGTGTGAAACTAAATGGGATTGTACATATAACTAGGTGTGCAACAGAATGCCTGTGTGGTGAAAAATGGAGTTATTCGAGACCTTCAAATAGGGAAGATTTCCAAACAGAGAATATAATTTGGAGAAATCTGAATGCGGTAACCTGCGAAAAATGTAAAGAACTAGGGAGTAAGAAAGGAAAAAATGAATAATGAAAATATTTGAAAGAATTAAAAGAAAATATACAAATGGAGATCCATCTTCTGCAGAAAAAACGGGAATACAGAAGAAAAGAATACCATATGGTTACACATTTTACCCGGTGTTGTGGAAGGGGGGAAAATATGCAGTTGATCTTTTATTGGGACCATATGGGTATATGTATGTTTATGCATATATTTACGAATACAGAGAAAAAAAGAGCTTTTTGAAAGGACACAACGGAAAATTTCTGTTCAATGCAGGAGAAATAAGCATGCAAGATGTTGCGCCATCAGATATTCCCCCGGATCTTAGTTCTGAAAAGGCACTTTCTTTGCTTTACCCGAATATCATCAGGGAAGCCTTTGCTATATATGGGGCAGATCTGCATAACCGGTCCTGGCTGAATGAAGAAGAAAAGAAAACTGCTGAGTGGGATGGGGGTATTTGCGAAAAACCAAATCAAGAAAGATAAAAATCTTGTGCAGCACGTAACGTAACACAAATATGATTTTACAGGAGGAAATAAAAGAATGGGAACAATTAAAAACAAATATGATTTTATGATGGTATTTGATGTGAAAAATGGGAATCCGAACGGGGATCCGGATAATGGCGGACGCCCGAGGATAAATCCTGAAACATCCATGGGACTTGTGTCAGATGTGTGCTTAAAAAGAAAGATCCGCGATTTTGTAAATGTTTTTATGACTGATAAGGACGGTTTCCATATTTATGTTCAGTCCGGAAACACGTTAAACAGTAATGATAAAATGGCATATTCTGCTTTTGGAATTGATGATGTAACAAAAACGAGGAAAGATGATCCGGATATCTCCCTTAAAATCCGTGATTTTATGTGCCAGAACTTCTTTGATATCCGTACATTTGGTGCGGTTATGACGACATTTATTATTGATAAATTAAACTGCGGACAGGTAAAAGGTCCGGTTCAGATCGGGTTTGCAGAATCAGTAGATCCGATTATGCCAATGGATGTTACGATCACACGAAAAGCGATCACAAAGGATTCCGATGCAGATAAGAAAAACAATGAAATGGGTGGGAAAACAATTGTGCCATACGGTTTGTATGTTGCACATGGGCATATTTCCTGCAATCTTGCCAAAAAGACAGGCTTTTCGGAAAATGATCTCGAATTATTGTGGAACGCGATCCTCCATATGTTTGATAATGACAGTTCTGCTTCCCGTGCGGAAATGTCCATGCGCAAACTGATTATTTTTAAGCATGACAGTGAATGGGGAAACTCTCCGGCATACAGGCTGTTTGAGTCTGTAAATATCAAGAAAAAAGATGAAGTTGATGTACCATCATGTTTCGGTGATTACAAACTGTCCATCGGAGAAATGCCGGATGGCGTGACTTGTAAAATAATAGAATGATGAATGTGAACCTGGTGCGAATCAGAAGCAATCTTGTATTTCTTGGAACATTCGCACCGGAAAATAATAGTTAAAATGATCAAAAGAACGAAAACTAAGGTTCTGTAAGTAGCTAAGAGTTGATTGATTTAGCAAAGTTGTTTCCGTTTACATTCGGTAAAAATTATTTTTGTTTATTTTTACAGTTACATCCATTATGGGATGTATGGGTTGAAATTACCGCAACAATTAAAGGCAATGAAAATCTTGTACGTTACATCCATTATGGGATGTATGGGTTGAAATTCGGATTAAGGTGCATATACAAATACGTTATATCGTTACATCCATTATGGGATGTATGGGTTGAAATACATTGTAAACCCTATCATCGGGATACCATGTAAGGTTACATCCATTATGGGATGTATGGGTTGAAATGAGGTTGTCGAGCTGGTCAAGAGCCGTATAAAACGTTACATCCATTATGGGATGTATGGGTTGAAATATGTATTGCGTTTGCTTCGATTTAAATTTTAAATAGTTACATCCATTATGGGATGTATGGGTTGAAATTCAAATAATCCTTACAGGTACAATATAATGGTCTCGTTACATCCATTATGGGATGTATGGGTTGAAATATCTGTCCATCAGTTTGCATATACTCGATATCTCTGTTACATCCATTATGGGATGTATGGGCTGAAATCCTGATTTTGTTTTTGGCATTAATTACTTTTGAGTTGCATTCCCTATGGGGTGCATGGGTAATAAGAAAGAGAGAAAATTATGGTAAGAGTAGAAGTATGGGGAAATATGGCGTGTTTCACACGTCCGGAATTCAAAGTAGAAAGAATAACCTATGACATGATTACACCGTCAGCAGCGCGCGCCATTTTAGATAGCATTTACTGGCATCCAGGTCTGAAATGGCATGTCGATAAAATTTATGTATTGAATCCGATTCAGTATACAGATGTAATGAGAAATGAAGTAAAACTGAAAGCTTCAGGACAACAAGCAATCCGTGCAATGAAAGGTGATGAAACTCCACTGTTCCTGGATTCCGTAAAACAGAGAACCCAGCGTACAACAAAAGTTCTTCAAAATGTGCATTATGTTATTGAAGCGCATTTTACCATGACGAAAAATGCATCTGACAGTGATAACGAAGGAAAGTTCTGTACGATCATGAAAAACAGACTTGCAAAAGGACGCTGTTTTAGCGAGCCATACTTTGGATGTCGTGAATTTCCGGCGTTTTTCCGCGAGTGGAATGGTGGAATAATTCCAACGATACATGAAACCAGGGATCTTGGATATATGCTTTACGATATGGATTATACAGTACCCGGAAGAATTATGCCGGTGTATTTTAAGGCGAAAATGGAAAACGGTGTTGTGGATACAGGAAAAGAAGTTATCCAGTTATTGTCGTAAGGAGAAAAATATGGTAATTGAAGCATTAACCGAATTATATAATACAATGGCGGAACAGGGAATTGTATGCGCTCCTGGCTGGACAAGTGCGAAAGTTACATATGGTCTGCATATAGACAATGACGGGATGGTAAAAGCACTCATACCCTTGGCAACTGTTGAAAAACCTGCAGGGAAAAATAAAACAAAGACTGTTGTTGTTCCTGCATATATAAACGTTCCGGAACAGCTGAAACGAAGCAGCAATGTTTTGCCGTATTTATTCTGTGATACAGCTGTATACCTTCTTGGTCTTGAAAAGGATGATAAAAACGAAACGGAAAAATTTACGGCATCAAAAAAATATCATCTTGATTTTTTAAAAAATGTTGACAGTGAAGCCGCAACTGCCGTAACAGCTTTTTTCCGGAACTGGAATCCAGAGACTATCTGGGATTATCCGTTTTTTCTTGACCATCAGAAAGAACTGACGACATCGAAGCTGATATTTATCCATAATGGGTGTCCTGTTACGGAAGATAATGCTATCAGGGATAAGTGTGAACAGGTTTTTAGTTTGCGGGAATCCAGGAGTAAGAATATTTCGTGTATGGTTACGGGAAACAGAGAACCTGCTGCAGGACTACATCCGAATATTATGAATGTATACGGCGGGTCCAGCATGGGACAGCCTCTGGTATCTTTTAACCTTGATGCGGCATTATCTTATAAACAGACTAAGGAAACGTGTGCCGTGATGGGGAAACATACGGTATATGCATACACCACAGCACTTAATGAACTGCTTCGTAATACATCAAATGTAAGAGTCCTTGGTGATACGACCGTTGTGTGCTGGACAAAGGATTATAATGGAGAAACAAATCGCTGCATCTTGCAGTATATGTTCGGGGAACCGGTAGAGCATGAGGAAATCTTGGAAAATGTATGTGAAAATGAACCATTTTATATTCTCGGGGTTGCGCCGAATGCTGGACGATTAAAAATTAAATTCTTTTATGAAAGCTCATTCGGAAGTATGCGGGAAAATGTTGAAAAATTTCAGGAAGAACTAAGAATTGTAAAGCCGGTATTTGAGACAGATGAAAATATTTCAATGTGGAAATTGCTCAAAGAAACTGTATTTAACGGAAGTAAGGATGTTTCAGCAACTCCGCGACTTGCAGCTGATATGGAAAAATCGGTTTTTCTCGGGTATAAATATCCAGTGGAACTTTACCAGAATGTTTTATCACGTATCTATCGGGAAAAGGCAGTAACATACAGGAAAGCTGCAATTATCAAGGCATACCTGGTCAGAAATGGGAAAAATGTAAAAAGGGGGACACTTATGGCGGAATTAAATGAAGAATGCAAGGATATCCCATATACTATGGGCCGGCTGTTCGCATTGCTAGAAGAACTCCAGGAGAGAGCTATTGATGGAGTTACAACAACAATTACCAAGCGGTATTTTTCAAATGCAAGCATACTTCCTGGCCAGACGTATCCGATCCTTCTTGATCTTGCAGGTCATCATCTTCGGAAAATCAAGAAAATTTCGGTAAAGACTTATTTTGAAAAAGAAATTGAAAAGATGCTGCAGGTAATCGGGCCGAAGTTCCCTATACGATTTACACAGGAAGAAAAAGGATCTTTTATGCTTGGCTATTATTGCCAGAAGCAGAAAAGATTTGAGAAGAAATTGGTCAATGATGTAAAATAAAATGTATTTCCATATAATTGTGAACTACTTGGTAATTCAATTACCGAGTAGTTCACAAAAAAAGCAATTATCAGTTAATAGAAAACAAATATATAAAAGTAGATGGGAGAAAAAAATGAGGAAAAGAACAAAGTTAATAGGATTGATATTTTCTGCAGCACTTTTGACGGGTGCTTTTACAGGATGTTCCTATGAGGAGGAATATGTTCCAGTAGATACACAGACTGATGTTTTACAAAATACCGAAAACAGCAATGGCACTGTAAGTATTCCAAACTTAACACAGAATCTCCCTGTAAATGGAGAAGATTTCTCATTGATATGTAAGTATGATACGGGAAAGTATTCTTTGAAAAACTGGCATGTAACAGATGCAAAGTCGATTAACATGAATGTGCATACCAAAAATTTACCGGATGGGTATGATGTCATGGTGGAGCATATGCATGCAGACATCTCGCTTGTAAGTACATCTCCGCAGATTAACGGTATTACACAGGATTCCATGGATAATTCTTTCCACGGAAACACCCAGGACGGTTTTGTGATTGATAATAAAACATGTTATTACCGAACTTTTGCAATAGAAGGATACACGGATCAGTTTTACCAGTTGTGGGGTTATGCATGCGGAAATTTCGGAACTGTAAGCAGTACTTATAAACGTTTGACAGAACTCAATATTATTAAAGTTGGGACATATGCTGAACGCTTATCTGTTGTTTATGATCTTGCCATCAAGGCTCCAGGCGATAAGAAATACCATTCCACTTCTGTAAAGAGTGAGATTTTAATCCCCGTCAGCCAGAATGTCAAAACAAGAACCGTGGAATATTAGGAGGTCAGGTCTTGAGAATTTATATAAAGAATAAACATAACTTTGAATTTTTTTTGCTTCTTATGTTTGCCATCATTTTTCTAATTTTTTCAATTGTTATTTCTGCTATATATGGCACAGAGGGCCTTATGACCATTATTGTACTTTTAATAATATGTTGTTTGGGAATAATTGCCGTTATGCTTATCATTTTGGCAATTTATGGCATAGTCATTCTTATAAAAAATACATTTGGGATAAAATGTGACAGGCTAGAAGGGAAAGATAAAAATGGGAAAAAGAAGAAAAAATAAGGATATTCCAAAATATGACAAAGGAATTAACAATAGCTGCTATCCGGCAAAAGAACAGAGCCGAAAACAAAGCGAGGATGTTTCTTTTACTATCGGTGAAGTAAGTAGTGATGCGGCTGCTGCGGAAATTCTTGCGAATGTTTGTATCCACCGGTCAGGTGAGCATATGGTTCTTTCAAAGGCGGGCGCCGGGATGTCGTACGCGGAGAAATATAGGATAATGAGAGAAGAGATCATGGGGAAATGAGTTGATCAAGAAGTTTCAAAAATAGAATATTCAACCAAACTCGGCTATTCAATATTGACTATTTAGCGAGGAATAGCTCTATAGCTGCTCCCGCAATTGGAAAATTAAGACAGTCATTTTTTCATAACTGGAATTGTGGCTGTCTCATTTTATCTTTATGGAATAGCTTTTTTATTAGTTATATTTTATTTTAAGCAAACAATTTTTCGTTTTATATGGTTTTTCCCTAACAATTTATAAACGAAATTGATTTATCCTTATATAAAATGAGCAGATTTGTCTGGGGGTGATGCAATGGATGACAAAGTACACCGCCTTTTTGTTGATATGGATGGTACTTTGGCGGTATTTCAGTCAGTGGACACTTTGGAAAAACTTTATGAAAAGGATTATTTCTTAAATCTTCGGCCACAAATAAATGTAATTGATGGAATACGTTTTATTATAAAAAATCATCCTGAAGTCGAAGTGTTTATACTTTCCGCAGTATTATCTGACAGTCCCTATGCAATTCCAGAAAAGAATGCATGGTTAGATAAATATCTGCCAGAAGTCGATGCTGTCCACCGACTTTATCCAAAATGTGGAGAGAGTAAAAAAGAGTTTTTAGAAAGAGAACAAGGAGGAATTGAACAAAATGATTTTTTACTTGATGATTATTCTAAAAATCTACATTCATGGGATCCTCCGGCCAAAGGCATTAAGGTAATGAATGGCATTAATGGTAAAAATGGAACATGGGTAAAAGATAAAGTCAGTATCGAAATTGATGGGAGTAAATTTGCAGAGTGTGTTCTTTCTATTATGCAAAGGAGGACATGTGAAGAAGAAATAAATCAGTTTCATAAAGTAAAGAAAGGAGGAAGATGATGGGTAAAACAAAAGAATTAAGTGAAAAGAATCCGGAATCAGTGGTGCTTGTGCTTCAGGGCGGATTTTACCACGCAGAAGGAAAATCAGCAGAGGCTCTTGCCGGCATGACAGGATATAAACTCCGGAAAACGAAAACTGGTGAGGTGGAATGTGGTTTTCCATTCGGGTCTCTGGATAAAATCATGAAACTTTTTGAAGAGAAGAGGGTAAATTATCTGGTTTACAGGAAAGACGAGATCATACATGAGTATTCAAAAGGGGTTGTTCTTAATGAATACTTAAAAGATGCGAATATCCCACCACCGGTTCCAAAGACTGCCAGGAATGAAAACACAGCGGATGGCGAAGAATGTTTTGAAACAAAACATGACCAGAAACCGGTTGTGCTTGTGCCGGTGACGTTCCGGTGTCCGGAAGAGCTTGCAGATAAATTAAAAGCAATATCACAGGAAAAATGGCAGACATCGTTTGATGCGATTATTACGCAGATTCTTGAAAAAGGACTGCGCGATGGCTAAGAACAGGGATTTCCGGGTTATCAAACTGGCGCAGAAACTGTGTACTGATATTGTGGAAATGCAGGGGAAAGCAGATAAAAGCTACCGTTTTACAATCTGCCAAGATATCCGGAAGAAAAGCGAAGATGTTATCCATATGGTAAGAAAGGCCAATGACCAGCCGGCAGGATGTGAAAAACGCATAGAGATGCAGGAACAGGCAGACGATTTTCTGGAGGATATTAAGGACCTGTTACCGGTTGTTGGCAAGCTGCTTAACATAGGGATAAACAGGGAGGCACAGATTGAACTATCAATTGAAAGCCTGCAACAGCCTTTGCACAACTGGATGGAGAGGGATGAAAAAACTGCTTTGTCCATGTGCGAAAAACGGCTGAATGCACAGGCATGGAAATTATATCAGGCAAAAAAGACATATGAACTCGTTAATGATTACCATAAGTCGGTAAAAACGGAAAAAACTGCAATTGCTCTGGAACAAAGTAAATCGCGGTACCGGATAGAACATGACGGTTACAGGGCACTGGTACATGAATATGACCGCCTTATGAAACGTCTTTTATCCATACAGGAAAAATTCCATAAGGACGATTCTGTGTTAGGGGAGGTGTTAAAAGAGATCGGCCAAAAGACAGGAAAAGCAGTACCGGTATTAAACGGGAAAAGTCCCGTGCCGGATGCTGTCGTTGCTGAAAAGAAAAAAGTCCAGAAAGAGGTAAACCGTAAGGTTGTGGAATCTGATAAAGAATTTTTCTCGCAGGCAATGATTTCCTATCTATGTGGTACAACGAAACAATAAAATATTGCGGAACATGGTTCGAACAGTTCGTTCGGGTCTCCCAACAACTATGCGTGGCTTGGTACTGTCAACGGTGGCAACAACGCGTGGTATGTCAACTCGAATGGCAACGTCTACAACAACAACGATCAGAACAACGACTATGTGGTCGCCCCCGCTTTGTTTTAAACAGTATTTTACGGAATACTGGTAAAAAGAAAGGTTTCCATGTTCCGGTTCCGCTGTAAAAGCGGATAAAAAGCTCCGCAAGGGGATTATCAATGGAAGAAATTTCAAAAGAAAAAAAATTGTACTTTGAGTTGTATGAACTGTATAAAAACCGTCTTAAAACCAAGCATCTTACTTTGGAGGCATTCCGATTTGAACGGGAGAGCGCAAGTCAGCTTGCCTGGGCAGCCCATAACATTGCCAAAGGGGAGTGGAAGGTAAATGGGTATTTCCCATTTAATGTTTATCATCCGAACCGGGTGATAAATGCCCCGTTCTATCAGGATCGTATAGTTGAACAATGGTTTGTTGAAAAATACATACAGCCGGTATTCAGACCAAAACTGCATAAATACAACATGGCATGCCAGTCAGGCAAGGGACCATTCCTTGCCATGGATTATGTAAAGGCTGCCATGGAAGAGATGTATTACATGTACGGTGACCAATGGTATGTATTCCAGTATGACATTGAGGGATATTTCGATAACATATCCCACAAAGCGGCAAAGAAGATAATGAAACAGATAGGGGAAGAAGGATATGCGATCTATGAAAAGATTGTAGACAGTTTCTGCATCAGGGATGGATATGCGGCGCTGGAACATCCGGAGAATCCGGATGGCTACGGATATCCGAAAGGAACACTGCCGAGCCAGTGGACCGGCATTATTTTACTGGATGCGCTTAACTGGCAGATACAGGATACCCCGGGCTGTGTATTTAACATTTCCTATATGGATGACGGGCTGGCATTTTTCCAAAGTATAGAACAGTGCCGGAAATGCCGGGAAGATACGGAACAGTTTTTAATAAAGAACGAACTTGGTATCCGGCTGCATCCAAGGAAAACTTATTATGCCCCCATATCGCGCGGGTTTACATTCTGCGGGTGGCGCTACACCATTGACCATGACAGCACGATACATGTCCGTATAAAAAACTCAAAGAAAAAAGAAATGGAAAATCGCCTGAAAGCAATATCCGAAAGCGTAAAAACCGGTAAGATGTCGCTTGCTAAGGCAAATACAATCAGGGACGGGATGTTTAAATACCTGTCCCATGGAACTGCTTCTGACAGCAGTAAACTGATCAGATATATGAAACATCAATATCCTTTCCAGTCTGTGAAACAGAAGGGAAAAAACAAAGGAGGAAAACATTATGAAAGTAAAACTGAAAGATAAGCTTTCGAGGGTGTTGTCGCTGTTGCTTGTGGTTAACATGGTTTTAGCCCTTGTGATCGCGACAGATACTTATTACTTTGATTCCGGGAATACGGCATATGCTGCCGGTACAAGTTCCACAATGGGATCTGACAATTATACTGCAAAGGCAAATATTACGATTGGATCCAGGTACAGCTTTGGTGGATATACCTGGATTGCTGCACAGGATCTTGGCAATAATACCATTGCATTGCAGTCCACCGGCGTAACCCATGGGTATTGGCCAGGGTATGCCATGGCAAAGTTTGGTGGAAATGCAAATTCATATTACAACCAGGATATTACAGGTCAGGACATAAGCGGGTTTGATGCGAAAACGCAGGCGCTTTATAATACTATCAGTTATGCCCAGTCTGGAAATTCTGGATTGTATCTTGTTTCCAATGCACAGGCTGGCTCAACCTCAAATGGCAGCTCTGGTTCCGGTTACTATTGGACGGCATTAAAAGAGGCTGCGACGAATTACAGTTCGTTCGGGTCTCCCAACAACTATGCGTGGCTTGGTACTGTCTACGGTGGCAACTACGCGTGGTGTGTCTACTCGAATGGCTACGTCTACAGCAACGGCGGTCAGTACAGCGACTATGTGGTCGCCCCCGCTTTCAATCTAAACACATCCAAAGTGACTGTAAGTGGAAGCAATATCGTAGCGTTTTCCGAATCAACTGGAATTAGTGCCACAAAATCATCTATCCAATCTATTAAAGAGGGCCAAAGCGTAAATCTTAGTTCCGTAATCAGCAACGTTACATATGCAGGAGGTACCGCAAATGGACATACGGCATCTTACACCGTAACATGCGACAAAGGAACTATAAGTGGTACGACTTACACAGCTCCGACAAATGTAACAAGCAGCAATGATAAAGTAACCTTTACAGTTATCTCTACAAGAAATGCCGGTTGGAAATCTACAGTACAGGTTAATCTTGCACCGAACGCAGCCGGAAAAATTGATGTTGTGAAAGGTGGAAATTATCCAAGTGAAATTACATCCGGGGACCAGATTGATTTCAGCAATTACCTTACCGTAAAAGCAAAAGATGCTGCCGGAAACGATGATGGAACCATTACAGATTATGATGTAACAGGAGATGGGTTCTCAGGAACAGGACATGTCCTTACCGCAGGAACTGTCACGGATGCAAAAACAATCACTCTTACAGTTACCGCAAGACAGACAATTGGAACTACATCATATGATGGAAAAACGTATGGATCCGAGGATGATGAATATGCCGGAAAACTCACGATTAAGGTAAAACCGGGCACAAACGGATATACAGACCGTGACGGATATGAGGATGGAAAAGGATTCCATAAGTATGAAGATAAATCAACGGGAATTACCTGGAATTACAAATATGATGACAGTGGTAACATCCGTTTCCTTTACACAGAAGATAATGTAGAAAAGATTATCAGTAAGGGTAAAGTGCTTCTGGTACCATCATCTATTGGTGGGGTGCCGGTAGTTGGTATTGGTGGTGGACGTAAAAATGAGGATACAATCCCATTTATCCCGACATCAGGCAGCAAGTCAAACAACACATGGACAAGTATTTACATTCCGGCCAGTGTCCAGTTCGTCAACGATGAAGCATTTGCCGGGAACCAGGCATCTGCTGATATCGTGATTCCAAGCACAGTTAAGCAGATTGGTGTTGGTGCATTTAAGGGTTCAAAGATCACATCCCTTGCAATCAACACGGACAGCGAAACGATGGAATTATTCGAAAGTGCTTTTGAAGGAATCCCGACATTAAAAGATGTAGCCATCCGTGGCAGCCATGCTATTATCGGACATTACGCATTTAAGGACGATACCGGTATTACGAGCATTGACATCCCACATGGTACATCATTCGGAAAATCCAGCCAGAACGATTCTTATGCTTTCGCAGGAACAACAGGACTCGAACTTATTAAAATCAACACTGATACTGTATACAGCAATATCTTTTCCGGAAATAAGGCATTAAAGAGAGTAATTTTCGGAGACGATGTTGATTATGTTAATTATGACTGGTCCGGAACAGCAGCAACAGAAGGAAATCAGGCAACACTTTCTTCTACCGTAGACAGATCAACTTATGTCCTTAACGCTGAGACCATTTTCAAAATGAGCAAAGTAACCGGTGGATCACCGTTCGGTTACAAAGGAAAACTTACGGTAGTAGGTAAAGACCACGATCTTAACAAGTGGGAGAATAAGTATGATAATACGAATGATCCGGTTATTGCTAAAGTAGCATACCTTGCTGACAACTATAAAACGAATTCTGATATTAACAAATATGCCAAAGGTACTGCAGATTCCATCACTATTAGCGTAGAAACCGATCCGTCTGAAAATGAAGGTGTAACATCGTCTGTTTCCAAGACACAGACCGGAATTGAAGCATACAGCACAAATATTGTCCTTACAGGGAAAAATGTGGAAAAGGACAAGGTTTCCGTATACAAAATGTTTGGAACAACCCAGAAAGATAAGTATGCAACAGAGGATTTCTATGTACTCCGTACAACAGATGCCCAGACACTGCTTAATAAGAGCGTGACTGACCAGAAAAATATAAGCGGTACAAGTGACTGGTATGCAGTTAATTCCGAAGAGGTTATGAAATGGTTTTCCGATAAGGATTCCGTAACCGCAGGTGAAGATGATCTCAAAGCCGGTACTATTGACCTTACGGTTATTGTTCTTCACAAGGACAGCAATGGAAATGTCCTTGTACATCATGAGCAGGGCAGCAACATGGATAAAGTGAGGGCATATACATATGCACTTGCTGTTCCGGTAAAGGCATACTCTGCAGAAGATGATTTCCTGGAAAACTACGGATCCTATGATACCGTAATATCCAAGATTGACGATCTGAACAAAGATGTATCCAAACTTACATCAGATCTTGATGCCAAAACAAAAGAATACGATGCCTTAAAGGAGAAGGCAGACCAGTTACAGAAGGATAAAGATAAGGCAAATGCGGATAACGCAGATTTGACACAGCAGGTAAATGACCTGAATGCCCAGATTAAGGCTAAGGATGCTGAGATTGCATCGCTGAAAAAAGATCTTACTGCAACGGAGAAGAAACTTACAGACACAATCAACAGCTATGCAAAACTGCTTGATGCCACAAAGCTGAATAAGTCCGATTATACCTATACAGTCACAAAAGACGGGGTAACAAAATACTATGTTTTTGTAAACGGTGAAGAGGCAGAATACGATATCAATTCTGCAACCGAGGTTACTCTTCCTAATGGTGAAAAAGTAACGGTATATACCGGAACATTTGCAAGTGGTGATACTTTTAAGTTCTACATTGCTGACGATGGGGTACATGTTGTTACCCTTGATGAAGCAGGAAAAAATGTTGAATCTGATAATGTGTCCACGGATACTGTAGCCGCAATGCAGCGAAAGATCGCGGCACAGCTCCAGGCAATGAAAGACCAGCTGACAAAACTGGAAAGTGCGCTGGATGAAATAGCCGGATCACTGGATATTGGTGACCTGGACAGCAAAACGGATGATGAAAAAGTTGAAGCCATTAAGGCCGCAATTGCTGCATTAAATAAGAAGGTATCCGATCTGGAGCAGACGGTAGCATCCAAGGATAAACTTATTGAATCCCTGAAAGAGCAGAATGGACAGCAGGCAGCCACGATTGAACAGGCAAATGCAACGATTAAGAAATTGAATGAGCAGATCACTGCAGTCAATGGTAAGTTGCAGGAAACACAGAAAGCACTTGACACAGCAAATAAAAACCTTGACACTGCAACAGGAAACCTTTCCGATGCACAGCAGCAGATCACAACAATTTCCGGAAATCTTCAGAAAACAGAGAATGATCTTGCTACAGCACAGGAAGCACTTGCAGAGAAACAGACCGATCTTGATGCGGCAAATGCACTGATCGAATCTACAAATGCAGCATTGGCAAAGGCGCAGGGAGATTTAACATCTGCACGAAGTGATCTTGCAAATGTCCAGAAAACATTATCTGACACACAGGCAGAACTTGAAGCCACGAAGACAGCACTGAATACTGCCAATACATCACTGGCAGGGGCACAGCAGGAGATTACATCACTCAATGCAGAAGTTGAAAACCTTAGAAACACAATTGCCGGTTACCAATCTGTATTAAACAGCATTAAAAAGGCACTTGGTCTTACCGATGCAGCTGACAATGCAGAGATCCTTGCATCCATTTCGGATCTGGATACAAGACTGGGTGCATTGGATGAAAAAATAGCATCCCTTGCAGCAATGCTTGGCATTGACACAGCCGGAAAATCTGACAGTGATCTTATGGACGAGATTATCAGTAAAGTGACAGATCTTACCAAAGATTATGATACCGTAACAAAAAATTATAACAAGATTGTCAAGAAGATCTACGGAGCAGATGATACAGTAGATGTATCTAACAAATCCGTTGATGAAGTTTTGGCAGCAATTGATTCCCTGTCCGGAGATACATCTGCGATTGCAAAGCAGCTGCAGGAAGCTATTACCGGAGAAAAGGTATCTGACAGTGATGTAAAACAGCTTACAGAGTTGCTTGACCAGGTTAAGACAATGAAGAGTGATCTTGACGAGAAGAGTGATTTGCTGAACCAGATCATGCAGGCACTTGGGATCACAGATTCGGCACAGATTATCCAGACGATTGTAAACCTTAAAACACAGGTTGCATCCCTGGAAAAGGAAAATGCAGAATTAAAGGCCGGCGGGGTAACAACCGGAAATACCGGAAAAGGATATACCAAAGATACTGAGGTAAACAGATCATCCGCAAGCTATACAAGTGGATACAATGCCGGATATGCAAAGGCAGCACAGGACAATGCAGCTGGATCTCTTGCAACGCAGATTACATCATTAACCAATAGCAATAGCGCACTCACTAAGGAAAACGCTTCGTTAAAAGCAGAAAATGAAACTTTGTCAAATGGCATTGATAATCTTTATGATCAGGTTACAAATGCAGATGTTTCAATGTTATCTTCTACTGGATCAAATACCGGATCTGGTAAAATTCAAAGAATTGGTAATGCAATCAGTAATTTGATCAGTGATAACCAGAAGGCTTCATCTAAATATAAGAATTTGCAGAGTGAAAATAAGAAGCTGAAGAATAGTAATGAAAGTCTTTCTGCTAAGATTAAAACTTTGACTGAAACAAATAGTAAATTGTCTGTTTCAGAAAAAACCTTAAAATCTCAGGTTTCTTCGTTAAAAAATCGAGTAAATAATGTGAAAGAAGCTTCTTCAACTGCTCCTTCAAATGTTAATCGATACAATAGCGTAAGCAACAATAATGCTGGCTCAACATCAAATACTGCTAGTGTTAAGCCGTCAAATAGAACAAGTGAGGGAAACATTGGAACAGTATCGAATCAATCAAACGGAACAGAAGAAAAATCTTCTGATACGGGTAATACAGCTAAAAAGAAAAATAAAAAATCAAATGCTAATGATACTATAGAAAGAGAGAATATTACTCGAAATGCTACTTTAGATGCCAGTGTTGGAACAGAGAGACAGCTTGGAGAGGTTCTTGAGACTATGCTCCCGATAACAACAACGCAAGCTGAAAATCAGCAGGCAACGGTTTCATTAAATGAAATTGATGATAGTAAGGTTGTTGATATAACCACAAATGCCAAGGATACGAATAATGTAACTGATGAACAGAAAAATAATGCATTAAAGATTGTAAATTGGTATATGAATAATTTGGAAGAACTTGGAAACCTTGGTTCGCCTGAAGTAAAAGAAGCTGCAACAGATTCTACAAAGTCTGTAACTTTTGATATGTTTGCATCTTTCGATGTCACTCCAAGTGATGAACAACAGAATGCAATTGATAATCAGCAGAATGTTAATCTTACGGTTTCTTCACCTGATATTGAAGATGGTGCATTATATCTTGTTATTCATGAGAGTGATTTGAGACCAAATACTTTTGATGTACTTTTGACACAAGCTTTTGGTAATGAGATTGATATTAACGTGCCAGATCTTTCACCGGTAACACTTACCAAGATTACAGTGGGTGATTCAGATGTCATTAGTTCATCATCAACACAACTTTCAACAGAGGAAACACCACAGGAAGTTACAAATAATGGTAAAAATAATTCTGGATTTAAAATTGTTATGTATATCTTAATTGTAGTAGCTCTTGGAGGTGCCGCTGCACTGCTTATCATTGTAAAGAGAAGAAAAGACGGAGTATCAAGAAAGTAATACAAATTGTTAAAAAGTTAGTCAGGGAAGGAAAGATAACCTTCCCTGATTTTCTTTTTTCACAACTTTTCAAAAAAGTTTTATCATTTACAACACAAAATCATTTTTTTAGTATGCTATATTGGTTTATACAAAATGACATGGAGGAATTGAAAATGAAGCCTAAATTTAAAAAAATCGAAATTTTTATTTGTATCTTGAATGTTATATTGATACTTTTTATGTTTGTATATTTGTTTCATACTTTTATAGGTAGGAAAGAAGTACCAGCATCAAATACTGCGTCAACAAATACGGAGTTTTCTTTTAATGAAGCAGATGATGCATTGACTAACGTATATGTTAAATTAATTAAAGGAGCGAACGTATCTATTGGTAAAGGGAAAAAGTTACATTTTGGTACAGATGGAGATTTTGAAGGATTTTTTGACGAGAAAGAAATTAATGTGAATGGGTATCAGTATGAAGTGATCGGAGTCAAAGACAACGCGGATCAGGATGGTGCGGTTGCCATTGTAAATGTTTATAACAAAGATAAAACCAAGTATGTTCAATATAAACTGGTATATGGCGGAACAGAGGAAAATCCGGAATTACTTTTAATGTATCCAAAAACTGGAAAAACATATGAAATCAGTATTGCATATTAAGATTAAAGAATGAGAGTCTTTGATATTGATATTGATATTGATATTGATATTGATATTGATATTGATATTGACATACACAATATAAAATGCTACACTTTATCCGAGGTGAACTTATGACAGGATATGAATATATTAAACAAAAACGAATAGAAAAAGGGTATACTATTCGCCAGTTTGGTAAAGTAGTAAACATTACTCCTCGAATGATTTCTTATTATGAAGCAGGGGAAAAGCCGATAGAACATATCTCTTTAAATAAAATGAACAAAATGTTTGATGTTTTAGAAATTGATATTGAAGATTTTTTTGATTGTTATTATCCATATAAGCATGATATGGATTTGCAGATTGTAAAATGGAGATGTGATAATCCCGTAGAATGCGATTTCCAAATTGTAAAGAAAAAAATTTATGCACGACTGGCACAAATTAAGAGCCGAGGGACGATTGAGGAAAGTAAGTTGAAGCAGATCTATGATATGTATGATGATTTTTTCTGTAATGAACAAAGAAAATTTTTTCCTATTTCTGCGGAGGAGTATAATAAATTTGTAAATCCAATACTTTATCAGATTAAATTGAATATGAGTGGAGGTTTACCGGAGAATGATATTTCCCGCAGTATAATGATTGCATTTTATCAATCAGGTTATAAAATAAAAGATGTATCAAAAATATGCGGAATTGCCTCACAAAATTTGAATTATTACATAAATGGCAAATATGATTATGGTTCTCTTCATGTTGATACTGCATTAAAATTATGCTATTTGCTTAAGTTGGATTTTAAAATATTGTTTGAAAGTTGTGAAAAAAGCAATTAAATATTTGTTTTTTTTCCTCATATGAAACAAAAAGCACCCTTTTCCAAGGTATTATTATTTTATCATTGGAAGGAGGTGCTTTTTTGAGTGAAACTATGATGGAAAAATTTAATATGTCATATGAACGTTACATGATGTTTTTTGGATACAAAAATCAGTTTGGGATTTTTCATCCTGAAGATGGAGCTTCGGATTTTTCAAACAGCTGTCAGTATAATTTGATATATGTATCTGATTATAATAGTGACACACCAAGCGATGTGCTTAAGGATATTTCTTTTTTGATTAGAGCTGGAAAAATTGACTTGAAGGTCAATGATGTTGTTAGTATTAAGATGAACGGATTTACATCAAGTTATCGTTTCTGCGGTTTATTACAAAAAGAGAATGATTTTATTTTGGCTCCTGATTTTCTTGTAAAGGAAAGAGAATATTATATTAAACAGATTCATGAAAAAAATATGGTGCTAAGTGTTCTTGATGCGAAAATTATTCCAATGAATGAGTTAGATTTTGAAAAAAATAGAATTTATTGTATTGACAAGGAAACATATTCCTTATCTAGCAGATCTGGTAGTGTTATTTCAAATTATTCATTGTTAATGCTTAGAAATGGTGTGATTACAAATGTGAATCCAAGCGGTAGACCTTTTGTCATGATAGCAAATGCATTGTACTTTTTTATGCGAAAAATGGAAAAGGATAAAGAAACATTATTATTGTTGGATAGACATGAATTTGAATTAATACGTGATTTTAACGATTTGAACAACGTAGAATTAGTCATATAGACAGGTACTGAGTATGGATAAGAACAGTATGAAAAAGATTATGTTCATAATTACAATGATTGATATTTTTATTATAATAGTGTTTTTGAAAGTTTTATCAATTAACGATGCTTCTATAAGCAAGAATAGCAGCAAAGGTGTAGAACGCAAAATGTCAATAGTAAAGGAATCATCTCAGATAGATCAGGTTATAACAAGTAGTCAAGTGGTAAGAATGGAAAATGATTTCCAAGGAACTATGGAGGACAATGTCCTCGATCTATATAGAAAAAGAGTTGTTGGAATTTGGCATATTTCACGAGGAATGACGTTTAAATTTACAGAAGATGGTTCTTATAGTGGATTTTTTGACAATACATTGAATGATGTTAGCAATTATACATATCAATGTGCAATCGACAAAGAAGGAAATCCTATTCTTCATATATACAATAAAGAAAAAACAGCAATGGTATCGTATTATTTACGTTTAAATGATGCAAATAATGTTGTTTTACATTTTGAAGCAGCGGATATTGACATAGAACTAAAAAAGGAGAAGAAATGAGAGTGACAATGGATGAAGTAAATGAGGTAATTAAAAACTATTATGAAAAAATGCATCCAGATTTTATATTAACAAAACGCATTGTGGATAATTTGAAGCCGATTGTATATAAGGGATTGATCAAAACTCCAGATGACATGAAGATAGATCAAGCATTATCTTCTATATATAGCTTCCTGGAAAAAGAAAACATTTTGAATTTTATCAGAACACGTCAACCATGTATTTTGCCAATTTCGGATGATGTAATTGGATCTATTGAATCTTATTTTGCAAACATGTTACCTAATATGAAAATCTGTCATATTTATAGGAAATCTAATCATCCGGATGATCAATATCTTTATATGGTCACAGCGGCTAAAAATGATGGAACATATGCCTGTTGGAGTTCCTGGAATGCAGTTACAGAATCTCTTAATCATGGACATTATAATCTTGAATCGGAACACGCGGGGATTACTATATTAAATGGGTTATTTAATGATATCTCGGACGAACCAGAAAAATATGGAATGAATACTTGTGAGTATGCAGAGAACCAAATACAAGTGGATAATGAAGAACAGCAAAAGCATGTTGAGGCAGCACAGGAGGCTCAGAATAAAAGTGATTTGTTGTTAGTTAATAGACATAGAGGAAGATAATATGGAAAAAGAGTGTAATCAAATTATAGATAATGTTTGTGAATACATTTGTTATGAGTGGTCAACTGACAAAATAAATACATGTGATGATTTCAAAAGAATTGCTTTAGAGCTTAAGGAAATCTATGCAAAAGAAAATGAACTAAAAACAAGCAGACATAAAGGACGGTAATATGAGAAAAAAAATAACTGTATCTGTTGCTGAGGATAGATGCTTTTTTCATGTTTTTGGAGATTCATATAAATATTTTGATTTACAATATCTTCAAATAAATCATCCAGATCTAAGAGATTATTGTGAAAAAAACAAATTGGAACTACAAAGAGAATTTTTAAAACAAAAGGAACTGATGGAAAACTCAGATTGAGGGGGAAGATGGATTTCGCAATGAAGAAACAGGATTTTAGTAACCAGATAATTGATATTATGAAAAGATTGGATTCAATGACATATAATCATTCAGTACGTGTTATGATGATCTCGGCAGAAATAGAAGAATATTTAGGCATGACAGATCATCAGTTAATGTATGCGTCTATACTTCATGATATAGGGAAAATATATATTCCTTTTAATATTCTTGATAAAAATACTCGGTTAACGAAACTAGAAAGGCAAATCATTGATTTACATCCTTATATAGGATATTCTATGTTGTCTGAATTAGGGGTAGATGAAGATATATGCAGGATCATTTTGTATCATCATGGACCGCAACCGTTAACAATTCAGGATGTTGGACACTATGATAAAGATAGTATATATGCAAAAGCGCTTATGTTACATTCAATTGATGCGTTTGAAGCACTTACTTCGGATCGACCGTATCATAGAGGGGTAACATCCAGAGAGGCGGTCAAAATTTTAACGAGAGGTGATAAATATGATAAAAAAGTCTTAGAATATATCACTGGAGTTGCAAGTAAAGAGAAAACGGGAGAAAGTGCAGTTCATCGTATGTGCCAAGAGGATAATAGGTTTGAATTCGTGAAAAAAATAATAATGGGAATGGAATAGCAATGAAGAAAATGAAATTATATTGTATTGGTATGATAATAGTGGGAGTATTTTTTTCCTTATTAATTGTACGTGTTATTTATTTTAATGATGCACGAAGAGAGTATAATTACACAACTTCTGGAGATCAGATTAGGGCAACGGATTTTGATAATATATCAGAAATAAAATAATTGACAAAACGAATACAAAATGCTACTATTTATGTAGAAACCTATAATTTGAGTAAGGGTTAGGGAGGAAATATATGGGTGATGTATACAAAGAAAATTTTTATACGGATGAGATGATCGCTACTATGGGTGGAGTGGCAAATGTTGATCGCTTTGTTAAATGCCAAAAAAAATTGGATCGTAGAACTAATACTAAGAATTTTCTTAGAAGAATGATCGTCTCTGTTATTAAATTAGTACTTATTTGTGGTATCATAGTCTTGCTTTTTAAAATTTTTATCTGATTTAAATATAGGTGATGCGATGGAATATAATAAAGAAGAATTTGAAAAACAATATCGAATGATTTATGAATCTCTTATAAAAGAAAATGTATCTCTGGGAAAGAGGTGCGTAATCTTTTTGGGGGGTCAACCAGGATCAGGAAAGTCAACCTTCGTAGAACAAGATGATGTGTTTCTTCATTATATTAGAATTAATGGAGATGAATACAGAAAATTTCACCCGCATTATAAAGATATTGTTACTTACGATATTGATAATATGCCAGAACGTACACAGAGTTTTGTAAACGAATGTGTTGAACGTCTTATTATGGATTTATCAAATGCCGGCTATAATCTTATTATAGAAGGTACACTGAGAAATCCGGAAATAACTATTTCCACATGCAATATGCTAAAAGAAAAAGGATACAGAGCAGACTTGTATGTTATGGCAGTTGATGCTGCTACCTCTTGGGAATCTACTATAAACAGGGCAAAACTGTCACGAGAAGTTGGCAGTATTCCACGATTGGTTCCTATTGATAAGTACAATTTTATTGTAAATCATTTTGTGGAAAATGTAGATATAATAGAGAAATCGTCTTGTTTTGATGGTATACATGTAGTTGATCGCAATAGTAAAGAATTGTATCCATGTTCTTCAAAAACTGCAGCAGAAGTTTTAAAAGAACATATAGGCATTGAAAAATGGAATTCTAAGTTTGAGGAAACAGCGGATGCTTTTATTGATACAAAAATGGAAGTACTGCAATCTCAAAGACATAGAAGAGGACGGTAATATGTATAGTAATTATATTTTTCATGTTCATACTAGAAGGTGTAAACATGCGTCTGATGAAAATGATGAAGAGTATATTCGCAGAGCATTACAACTTGGCGCAAATGAAATAGTATATACTGATCATGCTCCTTTTCCAGGAGATCCATTTACAAATAGAATGGATTATGGGGAGCTAGAAGAGTATATTGATTCTATACATGCATTGAAAAAAAAGTACCGGGGCAAAATTGAGGTACATGTTGGACTTGAAATTGAATATTTGCCCTCGTATATCAATTATTATAAAGATTTGAAAAATAACAGTTCAATAGATCTTCTCATGATTGGTCAGCATCATTATGAAGTGAGAAAGAATATCTATAGTTATATGTTGGATAACAAAACAATGGAACATATAGGAATAGTTAATGCTATGTTGCAGGGGATGGATACAGGCTTATTTGATGTGATTGCACATCCTGATCGGGCATTTCGTAGAGTTAAGGAGTGGACCTCGGAACTTACAGATCTATCAAATAAGATTATTCAGAAAGCAATAGATCATAATATTGGAATTGAAAAAAATTATCGTTCTATACGGCAAGAAAATCAATTTAGAGAAGAATTTTGGAAATTAGTTCCGAACAATGCAAGAGTTGTTTATGGATGTGATGCACATAGAACAAATGAACTTGTTTTAGCACAAGATATTAAATATGGATGTATTCATACAATTGGAAAGAGAGTGAAAAATTCATCTAGGTAACGTTATTGTTAGATGCAAGCCTGAATGTTAGTTATAAGAGAAGAGAGGACGAAAATGGATTTATTATTGGTGGTGCTGTGTATAGCATTATTTTGCGTGCTTTGCGTTGTAGTATGGCAATGTAATCATATGAATTACACTGCAAAAGTAGTTCTTATTGTGTGCAGCTTGATAGTATTTGTTATTTTTCTGAAAAAATATGCATTTATGCATTTGTGAAGGAGCTGAGCTGCCCCCTGGATTATGGATATGCCAAACTAGGACAAAGATCCTGTTAGACATGAGAGGATGATAAACGAAATTTTGCAAGTTTATCATATAGAAAGAGAGGAAGATAAGAGAAATCAATCAATTATCTGATAATGAATTACTCTTGAAGTTAAGAATATCTAACATATCGCATCCAAGAGAAGACGCAAGTTGATATACAATATCTACTCTGCATCGATTGATATTACGTCGACCTTGTTCTAGGTTACCAATGGTTTTTACTGGCACTCCAGATATCAAGGCGAGTTCTTTTTGTGAGATGCCGGCTCGAATGCGTGCAAGTTTTAATGAATTATAATTATGAGAAGTAGGTACTTTTGACATATGAATAACCTCAAAATAAATAATTTAGTGGGTTTACACCTATATAAACTGATAACCAAGATTATCAATTATGGTGTGGATCATATGATTTATATTTCGTGTAAGCCGACGAGTCTGGCGCGGGATCTGGAGGTGCTGCTGGCGCGGGGGTATGTCGTGGATAAGGTGCAGTGCGTGGATATGTTTCCGAATACCGTGCATGTGGAGACGGTAGTTCTTTTGTCCCACAAAAAAGCCGACAGTTATATCCACATTGATGTGGAGTTTGGAGAGGGCGAGGGCAAGATTCCGGTAGATAGTATTGCTAAAAGAGCCGAAGCGTACAAGCCCAAAGAAAAAGTGACCTACAAAATGATTAAGGAGTACATAGAAGCGAAATACGGCTTCAAGGTACATACCGCATATATCGCAGAGGTAAAGCGAAATTTGGGATTGCCGATGTATGATGCTCCTAATGCGGTAGAAGAATTGAAACAGCCGAGGAAACATCCGACACCAGAAAAGGTAGAAGCAATCAAAGATGCACTTCGTTATTTTGCAGTGATATAAAACTTTACTTACAATCGAATATTTCTTACATAGCCGTTTATTCATTTATTTGAGTAAGCGGCTTTTTTCATCCCTATTTTTCGAAATAGGGATATTTTTTGTAGAAGGAGGAGGTTTATTTGAACACACAAATCATCGCCATCGCCAACCAGAAAGGCGGCGTTGGCAAAACAACAACCTGTGCGAACTTGGGAATAGGTCTGGCACAGGCCGGAAAGAAAGTGCTTCTGATCGACGGGGACCCACAAGGAAGTCTGACAATCAGCTTGGGAAATCCGCAACCGGACAAGCTGCCATTTACACTGTCGGATGCAATGGGCAAAATTCTGATGGATCAGCCTATACGCCCCGGAGAAGGTATTCTGCATCATGCAGAAGGCGTTGACCTGATGCCTGCGGATATTCAGCTTTCCGGTATGGAGGTTTCTCTGGTAAACGCCATGAGCCGTGAAACGGTTTTACGGCAATATCTGGACACACTGAAGGGACAATATTCCCATATCCTGATTGACTGTCAGCCCTCGTTGGGGATGCTTACGGTCAATGCGCTGGCGGCTGCGAACAGGATCATAATTCCCGTTCAGGCAGAGTATCTGCCCGCCAAAGGACTGGAACAGCTTTTATCTACGGTCAGCAAGGTAAAACGGCAGATCAATCCAAAGCTCCAGATTGACGGTATACTGCTGACGATGGTGGATAACCGCACCAACTTTGCCAAAGAGATTGCTGCTTTGCTGCGGGACACCTATGGAAGTAAAATCAAAGTCTTTGGAACGGAGATTCCACACTCTGTCCGTGCAAAGGAAATTAGCGCAGAGGGAAAAAGCATTTTCGTCCATGACCCTGGCGGTAAGGTGGCAGAGGGGTATCGAAATCTGACGAAGGAGGTGTTGAAACTTGAAAAGCAGCGCGAAAAAAGTAGAACTGGCATCGGTAGATGATCTGTTTTCTACGGAGGAGAGCCGTGCCGATGCTCAGAGAGAAAAAGTAGTAGAAATCCCGCTGTCGGAACTGCACCCGTTCAAAGGGCATCCATTCAAAGTCAAGGATGACGAAGCCATGATGGAGACCGCAGACAGTATCAAGCAGTATGGCGTTCTGGTTCCGGCGATTGCTCGACCGGACCCGGAGGGCGGTTATGAGCTGGTAGCCGGACACAGGCGGCACAGAGCCAGTGAGCTGGCAGAAAAGGAGACCATGCCGGTCATTGTTCGGGATTTGGATGATGATGCCGCCACGATCATTATGGTTGACAGCAACCTGCAACGAGAAAGTCTGCTCCCCAGTGAAAGAGCATTTGCCTACAAGATGAAGCTGGATGCCATGAAACATCAGGGAGAGCGAGTTGATTTAACTTCGTCCCAAGTTGGGACGAAGTTGAGAGCCGATGAAATATTGGCTCAGCAGGCTGGTTCAAGCAGAAATCAAGTTCAGCGCTATATCCGTCTGACAGAGCTGATTCCTGAATTGATGGATATGGTGGATGAAAAGAAGATTGCCCTGAACCCTGCCTATGAGCTGTCCTTTCTCAAAAAGGAGGAACAGGTAGACCTGTTGGACGCGATGGACAGCGAACAGGCTACCCCTTCTCTTTCTCAAGCTCAGCGGCTCAAAAAATACAGTCAGGAGGGGCATCTGACCCTCGATATGATGCGTGTCATCATGGGTGAGGAAAAGAAAAGCGATCTGGACCGAGTGACATTTACCTCTGACACCTTGCGGAAGTATTTCCCTAAAAGCTATACGCCCCAGCGGATGCAGGAAACCATCATCAAGCTGCTGGAGGCATGGCAGAAAAAGCGTCAGAGAGACCAGGAACGATGAAAGGAGCCGCCTATGAGGGATATTTCAGCCCGTGAGCTGAAAGGACACAACATTCTCGCCGTAGAGAGGTTTTGGGATAACACCCGCTGGATGATTGAGTTTTCCGTCCTGCGTCCCAGCACAGCTTACGGCAGCCCCGGAGAGGAAATGCGGCTGTTTTTGACCGAGGACGGGTATCAGGCCGCCCTGCAAAGCCAGCAGCGCCGGGAGATCAAGATCAAGCGTTACGCTCGTGTGATTGAGGGACATATCCTCGATTTCAAACCGGGAAAACGCCGCCGCTCATAAACCCATACAACGAAAGGAAAGGAATGACTATGTGTACGGTAAAGGAAATTCAAGAAGCAATCCGGGAAGATTGCAAATCTCAGCATGACATGGATTCAACGGATATTGACCGAGTGATGCAAACACTTCCTTTCGCCCAGGAGGAGCCATTTACAGAGGCGCGTCCTCGAAAGCCGCTGTTTTGGTTCTATGCAAGAAAATTTGAAAAGTGTTGAACACCGCAATTCTTTGAAATGAGGATTGCGGTTTTTTTGTACCCAAAATTCGGAAGGAGTGAGGTCGATGGCCGTTTTTCGCATTGAACGGACCCGTGATTATACCGTGATGAGCAATCATCATTTACGAAATGCAAACCTGTCGTTAAAAGCCAAGGGGCTGCTTTCCATGATGCTGTCTTTGCCAGAGGACTGGAATTACACCACCCGTGGTCTTGCAAAGATCTGTAAGGAGGGCGTGGATGCCATAGGCGCTGCGTTGCGGGAATTGGAGGCTGCCGGTTACATTGTGCGGCACAAGCTGCGTGACCGGCAGGGACGCATCAGCGATACAGAGTATGTCATATACGAGCAGCCACAGCTTAGAAAACCGGATACGGATTCACCAGATACGGAAAACCCGTATATGGATAAACCGGATACGGAAAAGCCCGCAGAATTAAATATAGAGAAATCAAATACTCAAAAACAAAATATTTATGGATCAAGTACCGATTCCATTCCCTTCCGGGATTGCGCGGCAGATTGTCTGCCGGAACGGAAAGGAAGGGATGCGATGTCACTCACAGAGATAGAGAGTTATCGGGAATTGATTCAGGAGAATATCGGGTATGAATACCTGTGTCAGCAGTATGAAACTTATCGGGAGGATTTGGATGAGATTGTGGAGCTGATCGTGGAAACGGTCTGTGCAAAGCGAAAGACCACCCGTATTGCAGGAAGCGATTTCCCGCATGAAATCGTTCGTTCCAGGTTCTTAAAGCTGGATAACTCGCACATTGAGTTTGTCATGGACTGTTTACAGAAGAACACCACGGAAATTCGTAACATGAAGCAGTATCTTCTGACCGTTCTGTTCAATGCACCGACCACGATAAGCAATCATTACACCTCACAAGTAAATCACGATCTGTATGGCGGCTGGTAAATGGTCGCTTTTTTATTGCCCGGAACTGCCGGGAGAAAGGAGCAAGCATGATGTCTGAGGGAAAGACCATAGGGCAGCTGATGGAAGAAATGCGGGCAAAGGCAGGAGCGCAGAATTATCACGGTCATGGATATATGGACCTCCAGCGTTTTGCGGAGGACACCCGGCACATGATTATTTTTGATGTGCTGACGAACGATTCCCCTGTTGGCTGGAAAGGCGAACGAACCCGCCTGTTCCTGTCGGATACCGGTTATGAAAAAGCACTGGATAGTCAGGAAAAGGGGCAGATTAAGATTTTGAGCCACGCAAAGGTACGTCAGGGCAATCTGCACTATGACCGTTCTGACCAGTTACGCTAAGGAGGGCGGTATGAAGCGTTATCTTCTGCGGCGGCTGGTGGTTCCGCCTTAGCAAAAAAAGAGATTCCCTGCAAACTTCGTGGAAAGGAGGCGAGAAAATGCAGGAAGAAGTGGAAAACAGAACTTTGACGCTGGTTGTCAGTGGAACAAAGTTTACCGGCAGAATGTTTAAGGCTGCCATAAGCAAGTACATGGCACATCGCAAGGAAAAGAAGCTGGAAAAACAGAGAAGCCGTGATGCGCCGGTTGTTCCGCATGGAAAACAGACTGTGAAGCAGCTTGTCGGGCAGAATCAGGGAATATCCAACATTGAGATCACAGACCCCTCTATCAAGGAGTTTGAGAAAATCGCCCGGAAATATGGTGTGGATTATGCGGTGAAAAAGGACCGCAGCAGTTCTCCGCCAAAGTACCTGATTTTTTTCAAAGGCCGTGATGCAGATGCTCTGACAGCAGCTTTTACAGAGTACACCAACAAAAAGGTCAAAAAGGCAACGAAAACAGAGCGCCCGTCCGTACTGGCAAAACTTAACCAGTTCAAAGAGATGGTTAAAAATGCTGTGGTGGATCGCACCAAGCGAAAGGAGCTGGAACGATGAAAAAGACATTGGACATCAAAAAGCTCATTTTGCTGAATATGCCGTATATCCTGCTGGGGCTGTTTGCTACCAATTTTGGAGAGGCATGGCGAATGGCACAAGGGGCGGATGCTTCAGAAAAGTTTCTTTCGCTGGTTGCGGTTCTGCCTGGGACGTTGCAAAGTTTCTGGCCAAGCCTGCATCCATTGGACTTGTTGGTAGGGCTGTGCTGCGGTGTTGGTCTGAGGCTGGCGGTGTATCTTAAAAGCAAGAACACCAAGAAATATCGACATGGTTTGGAATATGGTTCGGCCCGCTGGGGAACCCGTGAGGATATTGCACCTTACGTTGATCCTGTATTTCAGAACAATG